>ENA-UOOH01000119-UOOH01000119.1-fermentation-metagenome-genome-assembly--contig:-NODE-119-length-92257-cov-10.621190_pt1 | contig 92257 bp, 95 predicted proteins | sample MGYA00245778_ERZ724025 | MGnify/ENA primary metagenome ERZ724025 (study PRJEB28704, sample SAMN03018313) | fermentation metagenome | biome: anthropogenic terrestrial biome; feature: soil; material... | reverse complement strand
TTATTTATTTATACTCCTTTTTAGATTAATTATGATTTAAGTTGATTAACTTGACACAATCACTTACTATAAACAATGTAGGCGGGGATGGTATGTTATTGTCTGACTTAAAAATTAATAACTGTATAAAAGTATCAAAAATAGCATCGGATGATTTAATTGTTAAGCATCGTTTAAATGATCTTGGTATAACTAAAGGGGTTGAAATAACCATTATTGGTTATGCACCACTTGGTGATCCAGTTAATATTCGTTTAAGAGGGTATAATCTTGCGATTGAAAAAAAATATCTAAATCTAATCCAAGGTGATCTAATATGAATATCGTATTAGTCGGTAATCAAAACAGTGGTAAAACAACTCTTTTTAATCGATTAACCGGTAATAATCAAAAGGTCGCAAACTTTCCTGGAGCGACAATAGACTTTAAAGAGGGTTCCATTTTAAATACTGATATGACCCTAGTTGATCTTCCAGGAATTACCTCACTAAGTCCTCATTCACCTGAACAAGAAATTACATTATCCTATATTCTAAATGAAGAGGTTGATCTAATCGTAAATGTGGTTGATATCACTTCCTTAGAAAGAAATCTTTATTTAACAACCCAATTACTAGGTCTAGATATTCCAATCCTTGTTGCCCTTAATATGTCTGATAAATTAAGGCATCAATCTACTCAAATACATACGAAAACGCTTGAAAAACGGTTTAATGTTTCTTTTTTAAATATTAGCGCAACTAAAAATATGGGAATCACAGAATTAATCTGTAAAATCCAGACAAATGATTATTTATCAGGCAAAAGACCACCCATTTATCTTCCCCCTGTGGAACAAGAAATCAATCTTATTTCATCTTCATTGGATGTACCACATAAAAGATATTATGCTCTAAAGCTATTAGAGGATGCTAATCCGTTAACAGATGAAATAATTTCTTCCCAAAATAAACTTAAATCTTTATACGCTGAAGATTTGTATGAAGTGTTTGCTGAACAACGTTATAATTTAATATCAAAACTAATAACTTATGCTTCAAGTAGTATTTCCAAATATGAATTACGGACAGAAAAAATCGATAAAATACTCTTAAATAAATATTTATCGATTCCAATCTTTTTAATTATTATGCTAGTCATTTATAGTGTATCGGTTGGCTTTATTGGGACACTCAGTATTGATTTAATCTCAGAATGGATTCAATCATTTTCTAACTTTTTAAACAATATCCTTATAGATTTAGGGGCTAGTGCCTGGAGTAGAAGTTTATTAATCGATGGCGTCATTGCCGGCGCTGGCGTAATGATGAGTTTTGTCCCACAACTGGTGGTTTTGTTTTTATTCATTAACATTTTAGAATCTAGTGGTTACATGACGAGAATCGCTTTTCTATTTGATAAACTTTTCCGGAAATTCGGACTGTCTGGAAGAGCTTTGATTCCGTTTATCCTAGGAAGCGGTTGTTCAGTACCAGCCATATATTCCACAAAAACCATCGAGAATAAACAAGAACGTGATTTAACAATCATGTTAACACCAATGGTACCTTGTAGTGCTAAATTACCCATTATCACATTATTTGCATCCATGTTCTTTAGAACCAGTAGTGGATTTATCGTTTTTAGTTTATACTTGTTAGCGATTTTAGTGATCATTCTTTCAGCTGTGATTATCAAGTATTTCTTCAAAATTAAACCCTCAACTGGATTTTTATCAGAACTTCCAACCTATAAATTACCTAACACAAATTATTTATTTAAAGATGTGGCTGGGCAAACGTGGGATTTTATTAAAAATGCGACGACTATCATTGTCTTATCAAGTGTTATTGTCTGGGTTTTAATTTCCTTCAATTTTAATTTTGTTTATGGTGTCCCTATTGAAGAAAGCATATTAGCCTCTATTGGAAAGATACTTGCCTATCCATTTTACCCAATGTTAGGTGAACTATCATGGGCAAGCAGTGTCTCTGCTCTTCAAGGTCTAATTGCTAAAGAACAGGTTGTTAGTTCGATGCAAGTCATCGCAGGCGTATCCGGATCAGGTGATATTTTCACATCACCAATGTTCTCCTTCTTTACTACCGCTAGTGCCATCAGTTTCATGGCTTTCAACTTATTCAGTGCACCTTGTATCGCTGCAATCACAGCCATGCGAGGTGAATTAGGTAGTTTTAAAAAAGTAGCATTCGCCGTTCTGTTTCAAACTTTATTTGCCTATGTGTTAGCGGTTGTTATCTTTAATGTTTTAAGTTTAGGAGGGTTATGATGATTTTAATTGATATGATTATTTTACTGGTGGTATTGCTTATCATTGGATTTATTATTTATTTTAAATTCATAAAAAAACAACCCCAAAAATCAAGTTGTCATTGTTATAAAGCAAAAAGTTGTTCAATCAAATTGGATGAACTTAAAAATATTATTAAAACTTCATCAGAGATCAAAAAATAAAAGTAGGGTTTCCTACTTTTTTTATGCTAAATGATCAACAATCAAATCTAAAAATAGAGCTGCAATAAAGATATCTGCAGAACCGCCAAAACTCATGTTTTCTTTAACGCAAATATTGGTTACTTGACTAATTTGATCGATATTAAATGTTTTAATTGAACTAATTAAATCAACCATTTGTTCGTACTTAGTGATTGATCCAGCTCTTTTTAAAGCAACCGTATCATTTTTTAGTGAAATTATATGAATTAGAGTCATCATTAAAGCTTCTTGATCTCTATTTTTATATCGATTTAAGAAACTTAACGCTTCTAATACGGAAGGTATACCATAATACACTTCATGTCTAGCGGTATAAAATTTATATTCTTGAAAAGCTTTTATCCCAAAAGTATCCGCTTTTCCTTCTAATTCTTGTAGTATATTTGAAGTCATTTCTTGAATAATATTTATTAAATCTCGTAAGAACTTACTTTGGTGAAAAGCCCCTAAACTTGTCATAATAACCCCTAATAAAAAGATTGCCCCTTTATAGGTATTTATACCCTTGGTGTTTTTTAACATTGCTTCTTCAGCTTGTTTACCAATGTGTCTGACTCTATCAAAAGCAACCTTTAAATCATCTATCGAATAACCTACTTCATACATTTCAATTAAATAAGGGACAATCGTGAAAACAGATGACCTCATGATCTCATAATTCATATCTTGATGTGATCCACTTGAAGATTTAGTGACTAATCCAAATTTAGGTTCTAAATCTAATTCAAGAAGAAAAGATTTAACCAATACTTCTTCTAAAACTTGTTTCACATAATAATGAACGTTATCCTTAACGATCATCGTTAAATCAGCCGGATTATGCGTTTGTTCTTTAATACAAACCCATGCCTCTTTTTCACAAATTAAACATTTTCTATTTGTTAATCCAAAATCACTTCTAGAAAGACTTTTATCCGAACAATGTATGTCATAGTCAACAAACCTTCCCAAAGGATGCGTTTCTTCGATTTCGATAAATGCTCTTTTTAAGCTATGTGGATCTTCTTTAATATGGGTATACAAACAATAAGGGCCATCAGGTGAATTAAAAACATTTAATCTTGCCTCAGGATATTTATTCAGTAAAATACTACTAAATATATGTAGTAAAATATACGCTTCATGAATCTCTTTTTCTTTTCCTGGAATATTCGCTTTTAAAGAAACTACAACCCGTTCTACTTTTAATAATGATTGAATTTGTTTTGCTTTTTTCTCTTTAGTATTTAAAACTGCTTCCAAGAAATCACCTGCTTATTTTTTGTAAAGATAATCGATAATAGAGCCATCTCTATATTCTATTATACCAATTACTTTATCCCCATGCTCTATTTTTACAGGTCTGCCAGTAATCCGATAACAAGTTTCTTGTAATTCTTGGATAGTCGACAATTTAATTTTATCCTTTAATTGGTTAATTAAATCAACCCGCTTCGGATTAATGGAAATACCTCTTTCCGTAACCAATATATCCACCGAATCTCCTGGGGTTGTTATCGTAGTAACTCTGTCTTTGATAATAGGCATTCTTGATTTCATCAGTTGGGTGGTTATGATCGTTACTTTTGCCCCATAAGCTGAGTCAGCATGTCCACCAGACCCCCCAAGAATGTAACCAAATGAATCAGTAGTCACATTAACATTATAGTCAACATCAATTTCAGTCGCTCCTAAAATAGTAAAATCCAAGTTATTTACCACTGGACTATCAAATGGATTAGCATACTTAGATGCAGACATCCCAATATGATTTTTATTTTCTCGGTAAGATCTAACTGCCTCTAAATCAAAACATTGTACATCATATAGTTGATCCATTTTATCTTCTTCTAACATTTTAACAAAATAGCCTGTGATCCCACCCGAAATAAAAGAACCTTTTATGTTTCTTTCTTTCATTATTTGGTAAACCTCACTAGCAACTGCTAAACTGACACCACCTGCGCCAGTTTGCATTGAAAAACCTGGTTTTATTAAACCCAGTAAGTCTAATATCTTTGTGGTATCTTTGGCAATTTTAATGCCTATTGGATCTTTTGTAATTTGAGTTGTTCCTGAAACAATGGCTGCTTGATCACCGATTGAATCTACTTTTAAAACATAATCAACATATTTTGCTTCTATTTCCGGATAAAAAACATCATCCACTAGATGATCCGTAAAAACAACAACTTGCTTTGCATACATCATATCAGCAATCGAATAACCAACTGGTCCAAAAGCATTATTACCATATTTACCGTTTCCATTTCCGTTTTTATCTGCACATGATAACGCAATGAAAGCAACATCAATAACCATTTCTCCAGTTTCAATACTTCTAGCTCTTCCCCCGTGCGTCTGCATGATAATTTGATCTTTTAACATGCCTTGACTAACTGCTTTGGCAACGGGTCCATTTAAATAAGAGGTAACTATCTTTGATATAGTCCCTTTTTTAATAGCCTTAATGATGGGCTCATGAACAGGAAATAGTGAAGACGCTGCTAAGGTGATATTAATAAGATTACGATTATCAAGATGCTCGATGATTTTGTTTAAAACAGCATCCCCGTTTCTTAAGTGGTGATGGAAAGAAATTGTCATATTATCTTTTAGTTTTAACTGATCTAAAACTTGATCGATGCTGAAAACTAGTTTATCTTGTATCACCGAATAAACAGGTTCAATTTTTTGGTAAGTGTCTTCCTTATAAGCCTCAGTTGTGGTGAAGTGTTTTTTAATCATTTGGCTCACCTAGTAAACCATACAATTTAGCTTGATTAATAATCTTTTGAGCTCTTGTAATAATCGGCGTATCGATCATTTTACCGTCAATACTAAAAGCCCCTTTAGTCTCTTTTTTTGCTTGTTTAAGTATTCTTTGCGCGAATAGAATATCTTCTTGTGAAGGCGAAAATAGTTCATTAATCATATCTATTTGCCTTGGGTGAATTGCCGCTTTACCGCTAAATCCCAGTTGTTTAGCCAATTTAACATCTTCTTTTAAGCCGTCTATGTCATTGACATCGGTAAAGGGGGTATCATAAGCTTCTATGTTATAGGCTTTAGCGGCAATAGAAATCATATTTCTCGCAAACAAAATTTCTTCGCCCTGTTTTGTTCTCTTAATGGACATATTCGTTGTATAATCTTCGGCGCCAAATAGTACCCCAATAACTCTATCCATTTTCACTATTTCTTTGACTTGTAATAAAGCATAGGGTGTTTCAATAATAGGAATTAATTGTATTTCTTTTTTAAGCTGTCGTGTTTGTTCTAATTCTTTAATTTGATTGGTAATATATTCAATTGCTCCGTGTGTCGCGTTTGGAATCATAAAAGCGTCAACATAATCATAACTTAAGGCTTCTAAGTCCATCTTTAAAAACGGTGTTTCCATCCCGTTAATTCTTACGATCACATGACAATTTAAAAGGTTTAACTGTTCTAAATAGGTTTTAACCAAATCTCTTGCTGCGTCTTTATGTTCCATTAGAACCGAATCTTCTAAATCAAAAATAACCGCATCTGCACCATATAAATCACTGTTTTGAATCATAGACGGGTTATTGCCTGGAATGAACAGTAAACTTCTACTCATCGCTATTTTCCAAACGTTTAAGTGCGGTAACTAAACGAGAAACTATCACAAAATCAACAGCCCCTTTATCTTCACATAAAACGTAGATATCTTTGATGTTTTGTCTTTCTAAAGTGTCTAATATTAAATTTTTAATATGATCACCATATAGTTCATAAACAATACTTTTTACTTCTATCGTGTTGCCTTGTTGTTTACGAACCGTTATCCTACAATCACAACTTTCAACTGATCCAGCTTGGCTTTCTTTCATACTTTCACTCCTTTTACATTTATTTTATTCTATTGGCTAACTTAATAGTTCGAACCATTTCGTTATAACAAATCATATAGCCTTCATCTACACCCATTCCAGGTTTAGCTAATATTTGTTTGGCTTCACATGCGACCGCAATTTGGGTTGTCACTTGAGTTGAGATATTGGTTTCATTACAAGTGCCTCCACAATATGCCCCAATGCCTTTTTCCTTACAATATAATAAGGCTTCGACTGTATTACTAACACTTCCTAAATCCGGTGTTTTAACTTGAATCATATGACCTGCCCTAACATCAGCAAATAGCTTAATATCTTCTAAGGTATTGCACCATTCATCAGCCACTAATTCTAAAGTAGAGCCTGATTCATCCAAACCTTTGGTTAGTTTTGCTAACATATTTAAGGTGTCTTCTTGATTCCCTAAATCGACTGGTCCTTCTATTCTTAATTGATAAGGTTTTGCTGTTTCTTCAAGTTTAAGTAAATATTTTAACATATTATCATAATCATTATTAAAAATAGTATCTAATGAACCATAGACATCTAAATGAAGAATTGGGGTATAAGACCCATTATGAAATTGCATAATTCGATGTTTTAACCAAATAATATAATCGACTAATTTTTCACCATTTTGGCCTACTTTTGTTTCAGCATTATTGAATAAACCATGAGAGATAACAGGCACACGTTTCATAATCATTTTATCGGTGTTGTTATATCTATCATCGCCTGATTGAGAGAATATATCTACTGGTTGATAATTAGGTACACGAATATCATATTCTTTTCTAATCACTTCTGCCATGGTTGTTTGATTTTTTAAAGCGGTCGCATGTAAAAAAGCTTGACTCAACCCGTAACGAATCGCTGTATGTAATCTTTTGTTCTGAATTAATAGATGGTCAAAATGTTCTGCGTTTCTTTTAAAACTATCAACATTTAAACCAATTAATAGGGGTCTTATTTCTTTTTCTAGAAAAGGAATATATTTGTCAGCTAAAAACAATTCATCTCTTCCGCCAACACCACTGTATTGAACTGCAGCACAGTCACCGATTGCGACTTGACCACTACTTAATATGAATTGAATAGAAACCGATTCACCTGCTTGTCTTATATTGGTAAATCCTTTTGTAACAGGTTTTCCAAATATAAAGTTCCCATCAACTTCTGCCAATCCTGATTTAATGGCCTTCTGGTCATCAAAGTAAAATCCCGTAAACCCTTTTGTAAAAACAACATCAACTATTTTCATATTTATTTCTCCTTTGTCCCTCTACCAACCAGTGATCCATTGGATACTGCGTAAATGTCATCAATCGTCATTTGAAAAGATATCTCTCTATTTTCAAATTGTGCACGTTCTTCTAATTTCTTTTTGTGAAACATTTTGATAGAATCATTCAAACCTAAATTCCCAAAATCCAAGATTCTAATACAGCCTTCATTATCTCTAGCTGGCATAATTTTACCTTGATTAAATTTTGAGGGGGCAAATGGGATATCTAAGATGCCCATTTCAAATGCCTTAACTGTACCAATCGCTAAGTCACCATCACCTAACCGGTAAACATGATACAAGATACTATCGACTTCTTTTTTAATTTGATTAATTTCATCGGTTAACGTATCATTATCTTCGTATTTTTGATCTTTTAACATTTTGGTGATATATTTAGAGATTCTAATCCCAGTAGCATTGGCTTCTTTTGTTGGAACCCCCACCGATTCTAAAGGTGTTTTTGTTATCATCTTAGTCGCTTTCGCAAGTGCGGCAACGGTTGAACTAAAAGCGATTAATCCGGTTGCTTCTAATTCATCAGTAGGAAATCCACCCATCCACTGGTGAAAGACAGTCGTTACTAAAACATCCTGATAGCCGTATTTTCTTAAGTAGTAATTGGTTTGTTCTTCTAAAGCTCTCATTGCGGCCACATCTTGAATAATGTTGCCCCCCATTCCATAGCCAACTGTAATATTTTTTACCCCTTGTTCAGCCGCTAATAACGCTTCAATAATGGCCACTGAATTTGAGATACAAGGGGGTACTAATGTGCCTGTTAAAGGTCCATAGGGTTCTCTATTAATTGAGACACCATTTTCTTCATAAAAACCGACTAATCTATCACAATATTGCCAATAATAAATCGTATCTTCTAAACTAACATTTTTAGCATAAGGTAAGTTATAAGAAATACCCCCACCTTCATTTGAAGTCCATCCTGCTGCATGGATTATTTCCGATAACAATCTTGCATCAGGTGTTCCATGCCTTGCTTGAAGTGGGACATTAACACTATCTAATACCTCCATACAACCACCAACACCATAATTAATCGCCGGAAATCCGTTTAACATTGAACGGTTTTGAGCCTTACTTTCCTCTATTCCGTGTTCAACTTCTTCATATCGGTTTTGTCTCGTATAGGAATCAATTGTTGAAGGAAGAAAATCAGCACCGGCCGCTTCTAAAAACTGAAGTAATTCGATATGTTTATCTAAAAGCGCAACCCCTGCTCTTGGTTGAATTAGTGTCCTTCCATAGGTTTTTGCATCAGCTAATTTCTTCGCAAAATTCTTATGATCGGGAATACTTTTTAAGCGTTTAATTGCTTGATCTAAATTAAGTTTTTCATCAAAGCCTGTTTTCCAACCACTTAAGACTTCTTTTCTTACAGCTAAGAATTGTTCTAGTGGCCATTTTTTATTTTGTATCATCTGTTATCAGTTTGATCCTTTTCTTCATAATTTTTAAAGCCAACAGCGGGTTGATGGTTGAAAGTAACCCCATGGCATATAATATATAGTCTGAATCAATATAATAGGAAGCATTCTTTGGCCTTAAATCAAAGATATCTTGGTATGTTGAAGATGCTTTCATTAAAATTTCTTTTTGATAGGATGAGTTAATAATTGGGCCACCTGTCCCAATAATAGAGGTCACACGTAATAAACTTTTACCGGTTTGATAATACACCATGCCTAAAGAGGTGTAGTAAGGTTCTAATTTTCCAGCATGTCTTTTAACACTTGCTTCGACACAACTTTCCGCCAGTGCTTTATCAACCAAATAATCTAGTTCAGTCTTAGGAACAAACTCCGGGTTCAAGAATCTTTTTCTTGCCTCTGTTTTTAAATTAATTCCTTTTTGCTTTAAGGCAAGAAGGGTTTCCTCATTAACTTGTTTAAATGCGCCTTCTGCTGAATATCTAACCCCTAAATCACCTTCAACTGTCCGTTTTTGATAGGGTTCAGTTAAACCTTTCATCATGACATCAATTCTGGTCGGATAACCAAAAGTCATGGAATAAACATCTGTCGTTGCCCCACCAACATCCACTAAAATAAGTTCACCTATTCCGGGCTCATCTAATAACCCGTGTGACAATAAATCACAAGCTCTTAAAACGGCTTCCGGTGTTGGTAAGATGACCTTACCCATTTTACGCTCAATCTTATTAATCCCTTTAGCAGAAACAATGCGCTTTAAAAAAATCTGATGGATTGTTTCTTTAGCGCCTTTCATATTTAGTATATTTAATTTACTCATTACATTTTCTGTAATGTAATACTCTATTCCGTTTTTGGAAAATATCTCTTCTGCATAACTATCTAAGGCTTTATTACCGGCATAAATAATCGGAATGGTTAGTTTAGCGTTGCCAAGTACTTCGATGTTATGTTGAACCATCTCCGTGTTACCGCCGTCGGTTCCTCCAGACAATAAAATAATATCAATATTATTATTTTTAATTATATTAATATCTTCTTGGGTTAGTTTATATGAAAATACTAAGTCTACTTTTGCACCAGCACCCATACAAGTTCTTTTACTTGCCTCTACGGTTAGTTCTGGTACTAATCCGATGGCTGCCATCTTCAATCCACCAGCTGCACTAGAACAAGCTATCATTTGATCAAAAGTAATTTTCTTTCCTAATTTAATATAAAGTTCATCTAGGGCATTTTCAAATCCGTCTCTTATGTCTTGCTCAACCGTTGAAAAGCTTTTAGATGTTCCTATAATGTCTTGTTTTTCTAGATCAACAGCACATAACTTTGTAAATGTTGAACCAAAATCAACCAGCAAGATATTCTGCATAGTTACGCTCCTATATCCGCTTTGATTTGAGGAATGACGGTTTCAATCGGGGTTGAAGGTGGAAAAACACGATTGAATCCCATTTGTTTAAACCGTGCTTCAACTTCAGTAAAATCTTGTTTCCCCACAACAATATTTCCCCCTACATATAAAATTATATTATCTAAGCCAGATTCAATACATTTTTCACGCATCCCACGACAGTCCAATTCACCATGGCCATAGAGTGAAGAAATAAGTATCATACTAGCGCCTGATTCAATTGCGGCATTGATAAAGTCTTCTTGAGTGGATAAAACGCCTACATTAACCACATTAAAACCTTCTTTTGTTAATGTATAATCAATGATTTTGTTACCAACAGCGTGGACATCTGCCCCAATAACGCCAATCACAATTGTTTTCAAATAATCCCTCCTAAAAACTGAAAGCCCTTACAAGATTATTATAGTCCTAAAACATATATTTTACAACCATTAAAAGGGATTTAAATTCGATTATTAAACGCCTTTAAAAAGAAAAAAAGCACGAATCAAATTGTGAATATAATTTGAACTGTGCTTTAAATTTATTTGCGAATTATTTCTTTAAAATCTGCCTTAAAGTTTAAATATCTTCCTAAGACAAAAAAGTAATCTGATAACCTGTTAATGTATTTTATGACATGCAGGTTTATCTCAGTACTGACCAATAGACGTTCTATCTTTCTTACTTGTGTTTTAATTAACTGTGCTTTTATACTTGAAGGTATTCCATCATAAGTAATAAAGTGCTTTAACTTTGGTAATTCTTCTTCCATTTGGTTAATTTTACTTTCTAAAAAAAGTACATCACTATCTAAAACGTCCAATTTTAAACTATTGTTAATATCGATAACAATCGTGGCAATTTTAAATAAAACTGAATCAATCTGTTTTAAATCACTGATTAATGCTTCTGGAATATTGGATTGATTCAACTCAGCCATTCTTACTGCTAGTTCATCTAACTCACCAACAATTTGAATTAATAAATCATTCTTTAATACTCTTTTTCCAATCAGATCAGTTTCGCCTTGATCCCCTTTTTTAGTGTAAATTTTCATCAGAATAACCTCAACACATCATTAAATGTTATATAAACGAATAGCACCATCAATAAGATGAAAAATATGTTATTTACAATATTATCAACGTTTCTAGGGATTCTCTTTTTTGAGATTGCTTCAATTGAAATAAATAAGATTCTCCCACCATCTAAAGCAGGGATAGGCAATAAATTCATAATACCAATGTTCACGCTTAAGAAGGCAATGAAACCCAATAAAGCGATGAATCCTGCTTGAACATACATTCCAACAATGTTAAATATACCCACTGGTCCTGATAAATCGTTAACCCCGATTTGTTCACTACCGCCAAACAACAAGCCTAATACTTGAATCACTTGCATAAAAGAGTTTCCTGTGGCAGTAAATGGATAAGTTATCATGTGAATAAAGTCAAATCCATACTCTGGTGAAACACCAATTAAAACTTGATAAGCTTGTACCCCTTGGCTATTTAAGACTTTATGTTCCCATACTTGAATAAACTCTGTTTTTGGTTCCCCTTCTCTTAAGAAATCTACTCTTAACGAACCCCCCTTTAACAAAGGCATAATATCTAATAGATCATCCCAATTATCAATCGGATAAGTTATCTCGTTATAGACTACTGATGTAATAACATCATTGGTTTGAAGAATATCTATGGTTTTACCAAATGAAGTGCCTATGATAGCGCCAGAATTACCCGTTTTAGCCCCTTGTTCTGTAAAGTTTGAAATACCTAATTGGTTAATATCAACCCTTAAATCTAGGGTGATATTTTCCACTGTACCACTTTCTTTTCTTTCAACACCAACGATAACTGCTTCAACACTGTCAAGATCATTAATCAAATCGCCTATTGATGTCCAGTTCGTAATGGTGATCCCATTAAGACTAACGATTTTATCGCCCACATTAATTTGTTCAATTTGAGCTGGGGACCCGTTAACAAGACTGCCAACGACATTTGTATTTTGAGGTTTACCAGTAAACGCTGCAACGATTAAAAATAATAATAAAGCTAGTAAGAAATTCATCGCTGGTCCAGCGATTAAGGTTAATAACTTCGGAACATATTTTTTTGACTCAAAACATCTATCATAAGGTGCTATTTGTAATTCTTGTTTTTCTGAAATTTTGTAAAAAGCATCCTCTAAGATATCATATCGTTCTAATTGTCCCTCAACATAACCCTCTAAAAATAACCCTGTTTTATGTTCATCATAGATTTCAAAATCAGAGACACGCATGGTTTTTTCTCGTTCTAATGACTTGTCCAAGATAATCTCTTTGATTTTGCCATCTTTAAAGTTTAAACCAACCGTCTGATCTTCTTTAACCATTTCCGTAGAAACCGCTTCACCTGCCATGGAAACAAAACCACCAATCGGAATTGCCCTTACGGCAAACACGGTTTCTTTACCTTTTTTCTTATAGATAGCTGGTCCCATCCCGATTGAATATTCAAAACATAAAATGTTTGCCTTTTTCGCAAATATTAAGTGTCCTAATTCATGAATGGCAATGATTAATCCTAAGGAAAAAACAAATGCCAATAAATTAATTATAAAATCCATATTTTTCTAAAACCTTCCTTTTTGTCGATTTATCCGTTTCTAAAATTTCATCTAAATTAGGATAAGTGATCTTACTATTAAAACTGTTTAACGCTTCTATGACGATGGTTTCAATCTCTAAAAATGAGATTTTACCTTCTAAAAACAATTGAACGGCAATTTCATTTGCAGCGTTCATCACAACCGGATAAAGTCCACCTTTGATCCCTGCTTTATAGGCTATTTCTAATAAAACATACCGTTTAAAATCGATTGGTTTAAAACTTAAATTCAGATTCGTTAAATCCAAAGGCTTAATCCCCGATGGATAATGATCTGGATAAGTTAAAGCATATAAAATGGGCATTCTCATATCGGGATTCGCTAATACCGCTTTAACCGATTCATCTTGATAGGTCACAAACCCATGAACAATTGATTCTTGATGTAATACCGTATAAATATCTTTGTAATCGAGATTAAACAGATGGTGCGCTTCAATGACTTCTAAACCTTTATTCATCATGGTGGCACTATCAATGGTTATTTTAGGCCCCATTGTCCAATTAGGATGATTCAAGGCTTCTTTAATGGTTACCTCTTTTAATTCATCTCTTGTTTTATTTCTAAATGATCCCCCACTTGCGGTAATGGTAATCGACTTAATTGATGCTTTATTTTCACCAATCATCGCATTTAAGATGGCATTATGCTCACTATCAATTGGGATCAGTTTTACTTGATACTTTTTTACAAGTTCATTAATTAAATCGCCTGCCATCACAAGCGTTTCTTTATTTGCTAAGGCAATATCTTTACCTGATTTGATTGCTTCAACCGTTGGTTTAAGACCAGCAGACCCGCTCAGTCCATTCACCAAAATTCCTTTTTTAGGGTAGTTAACTAATTCCAATAAACCTAAATCCCCAACGGTAAACTTAATGTTAGGATATTTTTTTTGATAAGGCTCTAATAAAGTTTTATCTCTTAAGGAGACGATTTCAGGTTTTAGCGTATCAATCATCGTTTGGTGTTTATCTTGATTTGAATTACCTAAAGATATCCCCACGACTTTAAATAAGTCTTCATGTTTTAATATCACATCAATTGTTTGAAGCCCAATCGTTCCAGTCGCCCCTAAAATATAAATGTTTTTCATACCGGAAAAGTCGCCTGAATGCTTATAAAGACTAAAACTAGAAACATACTAACAAATAATGCACTATCAAATCTGTCTAATACGCCGCCATGACCTGGAAAGATATTAGAAAAATCTTTAATTTCATAAGTTCTCTTAAACTTAGAAGCGACCAAATCACCGATTTGACCAAGCATACTCGCAACCAATGTTATTACGATTATAATTGGTGCTTGAGCCGCTCTTGAGAGCTCCCCTAAACTACTAAACGTCACCAATAAAGTCATGTCATTATTGGGATTAAAATAAGTGGGGAACACATCATAAAAGATTGCAAACAAAGAAGCAATAATTGTGGCGATTACTGTCCCTGCAATCGCACCTTCCCAACTCTTTTTAGGGCTTATTTTAGGACTCATTTTATGTTTCCCAAACTTCATCCCAAACGCAAACGCAAATATATCTGTTAGTGCCGTTATTAAGAACAAATAGATAATAAATCTAACCCCCATCATTCTTAATGTCATCATTGAGGCAACGGCCATCCCCACATAAAAAATAGTTGTAAAAGACTTCCCAATTTGTTTACCAGAGTAAGTACTAATCATCACCATCATGGATAATAAAACTAAAACAACCACTAAGATACTAAAGCCAAAGTTAATATCAAAGCTTAAAACATCATACTTATCTAAACCTAAAGTTTTACTCATTGAAAGGGTCGCATTCAAAAATACGATGATCGTTAAAACAATGGTCGTTATATAGGGAATAATATGTATTTTTGATTCTTTATTAAACATATTAAGCATTTCATAAGCTGCATAACCAGCCATTAATAACATCAAAATAAAGAAACCTATAAATAACTCTTCTATTAAGAATAAAGGTGCGGCAACCATAAATAAAACGATTGCTGTTATAATACGTTGTTTCATTACTTTAACCCTCCAAACCGACGGTTTCTATGTTGAAATATATCAATCGCTTTTAAGAGATCTTTTTCTTTAAAGGCGGGCCAGTGTTTCTTCGTAAAATAAAACTCGGCATAGCCTGCTTGATATAATAAAAAGTTGGATAATCTTTGTTCCCCTGATGTTCTTATTAACAAATCAACGGGTTGATTCACATATAAATAAGGATAAATATCTTCTTGATAAAAGGATGTTTTACCATCCGTTATCATATTTTCAATTGCTTGATTCAACTCTTCATAAAACCCATAGTCAAAAGCTAAATTTAATTGTAATCCCGTATGATGTTTGGTTTCCTCATAAAACTTATCAAACAATTCAATTAATTCGTTGGAAAATTTAGATCTTCTTCCTACTTGTTTGACAATAATATTATGTTTGTGTTTTTCAGCATTTTCTTTTTCTTGTTTATAAAGTTCTAATGGCAGCGTCATTAAATAATCAACCTCATCTTTTGGTCTGGACCAGTTTTCAGTTGAAAAAGTATATACCGTTAAATATTTTATTCCAAGTTGGTCAGCATATCTGGCTATTTTCATGATATTTTCTGCGCCAACTTGATGTCCGTATTTTCTAGGCAACCCCTTTTTTTTAGCCCAACGCCCATTACCATCCAATATAACGGCAACATGATTAGGGATATTACCTTTTTTAATTTGCTCAAGTTTCATTTCATTATTTCCTTTATTTAGATACACTTAAAAATTATACTATACTATTATACTAGAAAATAGCCTTTTTGTAAAAAGAAAAAGATGAGCCAAACGGCTCATCTGTCATTTCATAAATTTTATTAATTAAAACCAAAGAACTTTATCCATGAAAATCAAAGTTATAATATCAATAATCCATAAAACAAACAATCCACCGGTAAATAACAAGATAATTGCAAGTACCACGCCTAATATATTGTTATCATCAACACTCTTGAATAATCGATAAATGTTCCAAAAGATACCAATGAAAAAGGCAAGAATTACTTTAATAAGCTTGGAATTTCCATCCATCCATTTGATATAAGCTTTCATTAATAGTTCTCCTTTCATAATATTTAATTCACCTTTATTATAACATAATTATAATAAAACTAAATATAAAAATGATGATTTTTAAGTTTTCCTTTAAATTACCATAATTTCTTCCGTTTTTTTCTTTCCAATTTCTTCCATCTTTTCAGTGTATCGATTGGTAAGCGTTTGAACATCTTCAATATAGCCATGTTCAGAATCTTCAGGTAAATCGAGTTTTTTAATTAGTTCGTTACCTTCTCTTCTAATATTACGAACCGCCACTTTACCCGCTTCAACAAAACGTTCCACATCTTTACATAGTGTTCTTCGTCTTTCTTCAGTTAATACCGGTAAAACCAATCTAATTCCTATCCCATCGTTCTGTGGGGTTAAACCAATTGGTGAGGTTCCGATCGCATACTCTATTTTCTTTAAGACTGATTTATCAAAAGGTTTAATGTAAAGTTGATTCCCTTCTGGTACAGAGATTGAAGAAATTTGTTTAATCGGTGTTTCAACACCGTAATACTCAATCGTAATTTGATCTAATAAAGCAGGGTTTGCTCTACCAGTTCTGATGGTCGCAAATTCAGCTTTAGTAGCTTCAATGCTTTTTTCCATCTTTTCTTCCAATTCAATTAATAGAAAATCTGCTTGTTCATTCATTTATGTTAAACCTCCCTATTTAACGATAGTTCCAATCTTTTCGCCTAGAATAGCACGCTTAATATTGCCTTCTTGTTCCATATTAAAGACGATTAAATCGATTTTGTTTTCATGACACATAGAAGCGGCTGTTGAATCGATAATTTCTAAACCGTTGTCTAAGACAAATTTATGTGTCAGTTCATTATACATAATAGCGTTCTTATGTTTACGAGGATCCTTATCATAGATACCATCTACCCCATGTTTTGCCATTAAAATAACTTCACAATCTAATTCAGCAGCTCTTAATGCAGCAGCGGTATCAGTAGAAAAGAACGGAGAACCGGTTCCTCCCACAAAGATTGCCACAACACCATTTGATAGGTGCTTATCCGCTTTTCTTCTTATATATCTTTCGCAAACTTGGTTCACTTCAAGCGCACTTTCAACTCTAGTTGGAACATCAAGTTTTTCAAGAGCGTCTTGGAAAGCAAGCCCGTTCATAATAGTAGCTAGCATACCCATGTAATCGGCTTGAGCACGATCCATGCCCATTTCCTCAGCCGTTTTACCGCGCCAAATATTGCCGCCTCCAATCACAATTCCAACTTCTACGCCTAAGTCATGAACCTCTTTGATTTCTTTGGCGTATTTTAAGACTGTTTTTGGATCTATACCAAATTCTGTGTTGCCTTTTAAAGCTTCTCCACTCATTTTTATGATGACGCGTTTATACATAAGCCTACCTCCTAAAATGTATTTAATTAACCTTTAATTTGAGCTTGAACTTCTGCAGCAAAGTCTTCTTTGCGTTTTTCGATGCCTTCGCCAACTTCAAGTCTAACAAATAATTTAACGGATGCTTTATTTTGTTTTAAGTATTCTGAAACTGAAATGTTTGGATCTTTAACATAAGCTTGATTAACCAAACATACTTCTTTAAGTTCTTTATTCAATCTGCCTTCAACCATCTTTTCAATAATGTTTTCTGGTTTTGGTTTTTCAGCTGTTTTATTTTCTTCTAATGCTTGATTTAAAAGAATTGATCTTTCTTGTTCAATCACGGATTGTTCGATTTCATCTTGAGTTAAATATTTAGGGTTTTGAGCAGCAACATGCATGGCAATATTTTTAGCAACTTCTTCATCACCTTCAACTAAAGCTAAGGCAGAAATCTTACCACCCATGTGTTTGTAAAATCCGAATGTTTGATTATCTTCTTTAATAATAGTTTTAACTCTTCTTAAGGTAATCTTTTCACCAATAGTTGCTGTAGCATTTGCTAAAACGGTTTCCAATGATTCACCATTAGATTCTAATTTTAAGGCTTCTTCATCTGAGTTAACCGTATTATTGAATAACACCGTTCCAACTGTATCGATTAAGTTTAAGAATTGTTCGTTTTTACTAACAAAGTCTGTTTCACTGTTAACTTCATATAAAACAGCTTTATTACCTTCCACAATGCCGTTTGTTAAACCTTCAGCAGCAATTCTTGCTCCTTTTTTAGCGGCTTTAGCGATTCCTTTTTCTCTTAAATATATTACGGCTTGTTCAATATCGCCGTTAGTTTCTTCAAGTGCCTTTTTGCAATCTAGCATCCCCGCACCTGTTAAGTCTCTTAATTCTTTTACTTGTTTTGCTGTAATCATAGTTTAAATCCTCCTATTAATTATTATATATGATTCTATTTATTTTATCAATTTGTAAAAATAAAGGGATGTTCCCATCCCTTTGTTATTATTCTTCTATAGATTCTAATGCTTCAACTAATTCTGCTTTTTTCATAGACGAGTAGTTAGGAATGTTATTATCTTTTGCAAGTTCTCTAAGTTCAACAACTTTTAAAGCGTTAAGATCTTGTTTTTCTACGACATCTTCTTTAACTTCTGGTTTAACCACCGGTTTAGCTTCTACTTTTGGCTCAGGTTTAACTTCTACTTTTGGTGCAGCTTTAAATTCTGGCTTTGGTTCAGCTTTATATTCTGGTTTAGCAGATCTTTGTGGTCTATCGTTTGAATATGAAGTTGGTTTACCACCTTGTTTAGGTTGATCAGAGGAGTAACCTCTTCTTTGAGGACGTTCTTTGTTAATTGCTTTTTCGCTTGCCTCATTCATGTTAACTTCTTCATTGTCTTCAAACTTTTCTACCATACCGCCTTGAGCTTCAATAATGGCATTACCCATGACGTAAGTAATTAGTTTGACGGCTCTAATAGCGTCATCATTTGCAGGTATTACATAATCGACATCATCAGGATCACAGTTAGTATCTACGATACCAAATACTGGAATACCAAGAATTCTTGCTTCTCTAATCGCATTAATTTCTTTTCTTGGGTCAATGATGAACATCGCATCAGGTGTCTTTTGCATCTCTTTAATACCACCTAAGAATTTTTCTAAACGGTCACGTTCTTTTTTAAGACCGATAACTTCTTTCTTAGGAAGTAAATCAAATGTCCCTTTTTCTTCCATTTCGTATAAATCTTTAAGACGTTTGATTCTTCTTCTAATGGTCTTAAAGTTTGTTAGAGTTCCCCCTAACCAACGTTGATCTACGTAATATTGGCCTGTTCTTAAGGCTTCTTCTTTAACCGCTTCTTGGGATTGTTTTTTTGTTCCCACAAAAAGCACTTTACCACCGTTTGCGACGATTTCGTGCATAGCAGCGTATGCTTTTTCGATTTCTTCAGCGGTCTTTTTTAAGTCGATGATATAAATACCATTACGTGCTGTGTAAATGTATTTAGCCATCTTAGGGTTCCATCTTCTAGTCGCATGACCAAAGTGAACGCCTGCTTCAAGTAATTGTTTCATTGAAACGACTGACATTTTTCTTCCTCCATTTGTTATTTTTCCTCTGCTTAACATACGTTATTTACCACCTTTTATAGGCACATGGCGATAACTGTTTAAGCATGTGTATTTTAATGCCTTATTAAATATACCACAATAAATGATTAAAAGCAAGAAAAAAAGAACCTTTTAAAGGCTCTTTGTTGGTGATGAATATCGTTTCATTAAATAACTATCCTTTTGTAAAACAGGTTGTTCTTTTAAAAAAGTCATTAATGGGGTATAAAATAACCCCACACTAACCGCGCCACTTAACGCCATTAGGGCTTCAAATGGTAAGTCTGCTATGAAATAAGCCCGTATATTGATTCCAAATTGATAGGAGGCAAATGGGATAAAACTCATCCCATAGATAAAACCAAATAGGAAGGCAAATACCATCATAAATAGTGGCGAATCAAACTTTCTAAATACCGTTGATAATAAAACCGGAATCATACTCCATGCAAGAAGCATTGGTGTAAAAATGAAGGGATTCAATGAGCCATTATAAAGATTATCAGCCATCGTATGAAGAAGAATAATGACCATTGTCTTCTTAAAGCCCACTATTTTTGTATAAACAATAAATAGTAAGACAGTCAATTGGATATTTGGGATGAAGGCAAGTGCTTGTTCCACAGTAAAAACAATGACTGTAAGCATTGCGATTACGGCTAGATCAATTACTTTTTTCATCTAATCACCATCCTGTGACAACAAATTTATAGGTATTTCCATCGATAACATCCGTACTTGATACGCCTGTTACAGCATATTCTTCATTAATATAGAAGGCAAAGTATTCTTGATTACCCAAGGTAACAACGACCCCATTATAGGCCATCTCCGTGATATTAGCGCCCCACTCAGAATCTGTATAAACTAAATCTAAATGATAATCTAGTAATTCAAACACGGTTGAACCATTCTCAATAATAAAGGTATCTTGAAACTTGAATTCATCACCATCATATACTGCAACAATGGCACTAATTTCACCTTCTTTTGGTGTTTTGTCATCTTGACAACCAACCACCAAAAACATCGAAATAAATAATAAAACTACACTTGATACTTTCTTAATCCTAGACATTATTTTTCCTCCAGTGTCCTTTAAATAAAAAAATCTATACTGGGTAAGTATAGAAAAATAACTTCATATGAAAGTTAGAATTTCGCTCACCCAGGCAAATACTTTTAAACATCAGGTAGGTCTCCCGGCTTAGGCTTATCCTTATCATACCTTCTCGAACGCATGTTCAATGGTTATTATGACTTGTATCCATCACGGTTGCTGGGGCAGCAAAAGATTAATCACTTTTTTCCCTGTTATGCACCTTATGTTTGATTAAGTTAATTTCATTATATAGTATCTATTCGCTAGATTCAAATTAAATTAAATTATGTTATTTTTTTATGACAAAAAGATCCTTATTTTGTTTTGTCACTTGATCCAAAACCACCAATTCTTTGAATCGTTGGTGTTTTATCATCCACCGTTTTTAAGTACTCAATAAAAATACCTTGAGCGATTCGTTCCCCTTTTAATACGGTTACTGCCTCATCCCCTAGGTTAATTAAAGGAACCATAATATGACCTTCATTATTAGGATTATTAAAATAATCCGCATCAATCACGCCAACATTGTTGGCCATGGTTAAGCTTTTCTTTAAAGCCAATGAACTTCTAGGGAAAACTAGTAAAACTTCATTGGTTGGGATAGATACTTTTAACCCTGTTGGAATCATTTTAATTTCTTTAGGGTTAATGGTAATATCTTCAATTGAAGCGAGGTCATAACCTGCAGAACCATTGGTTGCTCTTTTAGGTTTTGTAACCCCTGAATCTTTATATTTTTCAATGATATGAAACATCCTCATAATAAATGCTCCTTTATATATTTTAAAATGGTATTTTCTCTTTTTAGGGTTGTATAGGGATGAACCAAATGAACTTCACCTTTAGAGCGTCTTTCTATTTCACTGTTGTTTTGATTAATTGCTTCATCTGGGTAGACCCATCTCGCTTCCATCCCATAATGAATTTCATCTTTATTTCGGTGTGTATTTTCAAAATAATCAATTTCAACCAAATAATAATAGTTTCTTTGGTGAAAAACACTTCCTGCATGAGGACGAAAATCATCTATGAAAGTACGATATTCATCAATATATCCAATCGCTGTAGCGGATTTAATAAAACCCCCTACTTCTTCTTTGATTTCCCTTTTTAAAGTTTCTTCTAATACTTCCCCACTTTCAACCCCACCCCCTGGGGTTGTATAATCATGAAACATCTGTGAATAGGTTAATAAGATTTTATCCTCTTTTAGAATAATCCCTCTAACACTTATTCTTTCTTTTTTAATCGTTTCAATCGTAAGGTTTTCTTCTTTAATCGTACCAATTAGTTTCATACTGTCTCCTTTTTAGCCCTTGGATGATGTTCATTGTATGTTTTTTTAATCTTCTCATCTGTCAAATGGGTATAGATTTGCGTGGTCTTTAAGTGTTCATGACCTAATAATTCTTGAACAACCCTTAAATCAGCACCATGGTTCAACATCGTACTCGCAAAACTGTGTCTTAACATATGCGGGTGGACATGAATAAATTCACCCGCATCTTTAAATAGTTTATTAATAATCACCCTTAACCCTCTTGTGGTAAGCGGCGTTCCTTTATAATTAATAAAAACTAAATCCGTATGAGTGCCTTCGCCTTTACTTAATAATTTAGGTCTCGTATAAGTCAAATAATGTCCAATTTCCCTTATTAGAGCGTTATGTAATACCACGATTCTTTGTTTAGAACCTTTACCGGTTATCTTAATCTGTCTTAGCGATAAATCAATCGCTTGAACCTTCATCTCACAAAGTTCACTCGCTCTTAATCCCAAACTAAATAACATATCAAAAATTAAATAGTTGCGATCGCCTAGTGGGGTTGATCTGTCAATAGACTCATAGATTAATCTAATTTCTTTATCATCAATCACTTCAGGTAGTTTCTTATCTTGTTTGGGGGCTTTTAATAAGACCGTTGGATCAGTGATTATATGACCTTCGTTTTTTAGATATCGATAGAAAGCTTTTAAGCTTGAAAGCTTTCTTGCGATCGATTTTTTTGAATATTTATGGGTGGATAAATAATTTAAGTAATAGCCAAAAGTACGTTCCCTGTCAATCAAGAGCGTGTCTGAAAAACCTTCTTTTAATAAGAAATCACGAAACTGGCCAATATCGGTGATATAAGCCTTCGCTGTAAAAAAAGAGTATCTTTTTTCATTGAGTAAATAATCATTAAATTGTTTAACTACGAATTCATCATTCATTTAATTACGATATACGCCTTTCATGTTCATTCAAAGTTTTAAATTTGACCTTTATTTAAAATGTTTTTAGTGTTATTCTTTTATATTTAACTTTCAACATTCATTTCAACTAAATAATGATTTAAAGATTGTTCGCTTCGATCTTTATAGAGTTGTTTACGCTCAACTTTACGGTGCTTACCTAAACTTGGTAAGAGTCCTAAGTTCGCATTCATTGGGTTAAAAACTTTATTTGGTGTAGAAATATAATAAGCCAGTGCCCCAATCATCGTTTCTCGTGGGAATGGTTTTAATTCTTTTCCTTTTAGATACCTTTCCATATGGAATGCCGCAGATAGGCCACTTGATGCACTTTCTACATAACCTTCAACCCCACTAATTTGGCCTGCTATAAAAATATTAGGATACGCTCTAACTTGATAATAAGCATTTAATAAATCAGGTGATTCAAAATAAGCATTTTGATGCATTACCCCATACCTTAATATTTCAGCATTCTCTAAGCCAGGGATTAATCTAATGATGCGCTTTTGTTCCCCAAACTTTAGATTGGTTTGAAACCCAACGATATTGTACATTGAACTAATGGCGTCATCTTGACGCAGTTGAACAACGGCATAAGGATGATTGTTGTTGTTTTCTAAACCAACTGGTTTTAAAGGTCCATAAGTTAATGTATCAAAACCTCTTTTAGCCATTATTTCAACAGGCATACACCCTTCAAAGACATTAATTTCAAAATCCTTTAACGTTGCTATTTCAGCATTAACTAATTCATTATAAAATAGTGTATATTCTTCTTTTGTCATCGGACAATTTAAGTAAGCTGCTTCACCCTTGTCATAACGACTCTTTAAATAACAAACGTTCTTATCAATTGTTTTCTCATCGATGATTGGCGCTATCGCATCAAAGAAATGTAGTTCACTGGTATGTAATAGCTTTGTTAGTGAGGTTCTTAATGCCGCACTGATGAGCGGGCCTGTCGCAATAATCGTTGGCACATTAGGATCAATCTCCCTAACTTCTTGTTCAATGATGGTTATATTAGGATGAAATAGGAGTTTCCCCGTAATATATCTAGAGAATAAATTTCGATCAACAGCTAAACTTGACCCCGCTTTTACTTCACTATGTAAGGCTGCCTTAATAATAAGAGAGCCTAGATCTTGCATTTCAACTTTCAGCATCCCTACCGCATTGAGTGGGTCTTTACTTCTTAAAGAATTCGAACAAACCAATTCAGCAAATAGATTGGTTTGATGAGCTTCAGTTGTTTTTTCTGGACGCATTTCATAAAGATTTACCTTAATCCCTTTATTTGCTAAAAAATAAGCTGCTTCACTGCCAGCTAACCCAGCCCCAATGATATTTACTTCCATCATATTTGGTGTCCCTTCACTTTCTTTTAATTCATTATTATTATATACTATTTGTGAGGTGATTTGTATGGCTACCATCAAAGATGTTGCAAAAGAAGCAAACGTTAGTGTTGCTACAGTATCAAGAGTCATTAATAATAAAGGGTATGTAAACGAAGAAACCCGAGGGTTAGTTCATGCCGCAATAAAAAAGTTAAATTATGTGCCAAATGAATTAGCTAGATCATTATCAAATAAACAATCTAAATTAATTAGTGTTTTGGTTCCGCATTTATATACCAATTTTTATGCTGAACTCGTTGAAGGTATCGAAAATAAAGCGATGCGCTTAGGCTATAAAATTATGTTGTGTAATACGCAAGATAATGTGCAACGTGAAGCTGATTATATTCAAATTATTCACCAGTACAATATTGATGGCATTATTGTTGCTTCTAACGCCCATAATGCAGAAGCCTTAATTAACTCTAATTTACCCATTGTGACAGTCGACCATATTTTATCAGAAAACATTCCTTCTATTACATCAAACAATATGAATGGAGGCGCGATAGCGGCTCAAAGACTGATTCAAGGTAAAGCAAAATATGTCTTAGAATTAAGAGGTCCATCATTTTTACTAACCACCTCTGAAAGATCTACTGGTTTTAGAAATGTCCTCATTCAAAACAATATTCCTTATATGTTTTACGATGGAGATTTAATCCACCCTGACCTTGATAAAATTAAAGAAATTATTGAATCGAATCCACAAATCGATACGATCTTTGCGACCACCGACTTTTTAGCGGTAAACGCACTTAATATTTGTCAAGATTTAGGTAAGCGTGTGCCCGAAGACATTCAAATCATGGGATTTGATAATGTTAACTATACTAAATTTGTAAGACCACAAATCACTACAATAGCCCAACCTATTAGACAAATGGGTGAAATAGCTTTAGAAACATTGGTTCATATCTTGGAAGATAAAAAACCAAAAGAGTTTCACAACGTATTAGATGTTACCTTAATTGAAAGAGATTCAACCCGGTAAAATTAAAAGGGGTCAGTTTACTAGAACCCCTTTTTTTATTTAATTTTCATGTTTTACATCTTTGTTCATTATTAAATCAGGTAAAGCCACATAAATCCGGTCGTAAAGGATCTTTGTGATAAAAGCGATTAATACCGCAAAAACCGGTAATAATGCTAATCTAATTGATAATGTCCCTAAAGCGGCTGCCTTAGAAAAATGGACATAGATGGCAAAGGTGTTCCCTAACGAGGAAACAATGTAAGTAATTAAGATAATAATATACCACTTAATGCCTAATGGTTTTCGGGTCATTAGACGAGGTAGTAATCCCCAAGCAATACTAGAGATAACAAACAATGGATAATACCCTTGAGCCAATCCAAAAGCAGTATCTGCAACCACCGCAACAATCAATCCGTACAAAGGCCCTAAAAAGAGTCCTGCTAAAATTAAGGGAATGCTGTAAAATGGGAAACCAAACGCGTCGGTCGGTAACCACAAACTAAACATGAGGTTTAATACAACGCTTAAAGCTGCTAAGATTGCCCCTAAGGCAATCTTTTTTAATTCGATTTGTTTCATAAAAAAAGACCTCCGATAAATAGAGATCCACTATATTCCTACAGCGGACGCAGAAGAAAACCGCTACTATAAAAGTATTCGTACAAACCCGACATCCCATGGCTTGTCACTTGACGCTTTCAACTTACTCTGTGGTTCTACTATACCACATTTTATTCATATTAAAAATAAAAAGTGCGAAATCTCGCACTTTATGTTAGATAATATTTAATTCTTTTGAGGCCTCAAATATTTTATTAGCCGCTATTTTTAGTTGTTGATGGGTGTGTAAACTAGATGGCATCAATCTTAAGCGTCCCGTTCCTTTTGGAACCGTTGGAAAGACAATCGCAGAAACATAAACCCCTTTTTCCAATAATAGCTTAGACAATTTGATTGTCTTTGCTTCATCCCCAATAATAACAGGTGTAATTGGTGTTTGACTATGACCAATGTCAAAGCCCAAATCTAACAGTAATTTCTTAAAGTATTTACTGTTATCCCACAACTTAAGCGTAAATTCATCGGTTGATTCTAAGATGTTGATCGCCTCAATGATTGCCGCTGCCGCACTAGGCATCATCGTGGTTGAAAACAGTTGAGCTCGACTTCTATTAAGTAGATATTCACGCATATTGTTAGAACCTGCGACATAACCACCAACAACCCCAATCGCTTTAGAAAGTGTGCCAATAATATAATCAACTTGTCCATGTAAATGATAATGATCAACGGTTCCTCTTCCCGATTCCCCTAAAACACCACTACCGTGTGCGTCATCAACATAAGTTTGGGCGTTATATTTTTTGGCGAGTTTGACAATCTCTGGTAGGTTTGCCAGATCGCCATCCATTGAAAAGACACCATCTGTAATTATTAGAACATTGTTATATTCATTTCTTTTTTCTTGTAAAACACGTTCTAAATCTACCATATCGCTGTGTTTATAAATCGCTTTATCGGCTTTTGATAAGCGAACCCCATCTATAATTGAGGCATGATTCAATTCATCGGAAATAATCAAATCACCTTTATCGGTCACCGCTTGGATAACACCGATATTGCACATAAAACCACTTTGAAAGGTAAGAGCTGCTTCTTCTTTTTTAAACTTCGCTAACCTTCTATCTAGTTCTTCATGAATATCCATATTACCAACAATCGTTCTTACAGCCCCAGCACCAACCCCATATTGTTCAAGTCCTTTTTTGGCAGCTTCAATCAACCGAGGATGATTGGCAAGCCCTAAATAATTATTACTTGATAAATTAATGACCTCTTTGCCTTCAAAATGAATAATAGCCTCACAAGGTCCATCATTAATAGGCGGTAACTTAAAAGTGTTTGAATTTTTTAATTCATTTAATTTATAATCGACGTTATTCATGATTACTCCTTAATAGATAACACTATTTTTCCACAACTCTTGTCTTCCATAATTTTAAATGCTTCATCCATTTGGTTGAAATCAAGGTGATGGGTAACCACTTTGTCTAAATGTAATTTATTGGTTTTTAACAGTGAATCGATTTGTTGCCAAGATTCATACATTCTTCTTCCGGTGACGCCGTAAATATTTAGTCCTTTAAAGACCACTTTATTAATATCTATGTTAACATTATCCTTAAATATTCCAAGGAGTGACATATTTCCACCATTTTTAATATAGTCTAACGATAAACTAAGGGCATGACTATTACCAGAAAACTCACAAACAAGGTCAACCCCTTCATTATTTGTTTCCTCTAATACCCGTTTTACAACATCTTCATTCAGTCCATCAATAACAACATCAGCACCAAGATCTCGTGCTAAGTTCATTCTAATTTTTTGGGTTTCAATCGCAATAATTTTCTTTGCCCCAATCGCTTTTAAAACATCAATTCCCATTAACCCAATTGGTCCACAACCGATTACCGCAACCGTTTTTAAAACTGGATTAAAATGAAGTACGGTGTGCACTGCATTACCAAGTGGTTCTAAAACGGATAAATATTTAGGATTTAAACCTGACTTATCAACGAATAAATTATCTTCTGGCATCTTGATATATTCAGCAAACGCCCCGTCTATATCGACACCAATAATCTTCGTGTCTTTACAAATATGGCCTTGACCACTTCTACAAAAATCACATTTCCCACAAACCACATGGGTTTCGCTTCCAACAATATCACCAATTCTTACTCTGGATACTTCACTACCTATCTTAACCACTCTACCGGAAAACTCATGACCAATTGTTAGGGGTGGTTTAATCCTTTTTTGAGCCCAATTATCCCATTCATAAATATGAACGTCCGTACCACATAAACTAACATTTAAGACCTTAATCAAAACTTCATGTGAAGCTAAATCATTTGGAATATCTTTTAAAACCAAACTAAACCCAGGACTTATGTCCTTTTTAACATAAGCTTTCATCATCGTTATTTTCTCCCTTATAACTATTTAATAACCCAATTTATGGGGTTAATATTTTTTTTCACTAAAACCTGATTTGCCTTCATAAAGATATGCGATGTCATAAACCCTCGATAACTTGAAAGTGGTGATGGGTGTGAACTTTTTAGGACAACATGTGTTTTATTGGTAATTAGAGCTGTATAAGACTGAGCATAACTACCTAACAAAATATAGACAAGATGATCTTTTGTTTGTAACAGTTTTATGACCTCATTTGTGAAGGTTAACCACCCTAAATTTTGATGAGATAACGGTTTTCCTTCACTGACAGTTAATACTGTGTTTAACAATAGCACACCTTCATTTGCCCAACTAGTTAAATCACCATGAGGTGCCATTTTTACCTGATAATCTCTTTCAATAACTTGATAAATATTTCTTAGGCTAGGTGGCAAACCAACACCTTTATTGACGCTAAAACAAAGACCATTTGCTTGATGAGGATTATAATATGGATCTTGACCAAGCATAACGACTTTAACGTTTTCTAGTGGGGTAAGTTCTAAGGCTTTAAACCAATTTTCTTTCTTAGGGTAGATGGTTTCAGTCTTACCAATTAGACTAAGATTATTTAAAAGATTAATAAAATAGGGTTTCTTAGATTCAATTTTAATCAATTCAGCAAACGTCATTGGTCATACCTCATTAAAAAATCATCCATATAATAGCCATTACCAATAGCCGTTTTCATCGGGTTGATAATTTTAAACCCTAACTTTTCATAAAATTTAATCGCTTTTTGATTATGAATATTAACGGTTAGTTCAATCGGTCTAACATAACTTTTCAAATAATTGATGACTCTTTTGGCATGTCCTTGAAGTCTAAAGTTTTTCTTAACATATAATTTAGATAAAAAAACAACGTCTTTTAAATTATATGAGAAAAAACCAACACATTGGTCATTTTTATAGATTAAATAAAAGGTCGTTGAATTTTCTAGTTGAGATTTAATTGCTGAAACCGATAAATACTGTTCTAACATATAATCAATTTGGTCAGAAGACAATATTTCCGAGTAAGCTTCACGCCATATCTCATTGGCTAAACTGGTTAATTTTGTGACATCTTCAATTATCGTAACGCGCTTAAACATATGCAATCTCTTTTCTTTTCAATTCTATTATAGTTGAAGAAAAAAAAAGGCGCAAGTGTCTGCGCCTTTTCACATTATTTAATTAATGAAACCATGTAGTCTAAAGTTCTAACTAATTGTGCTGTATATGACATTTCATTATCATACCAAGCCATAACTTTAACTAGTTGTTTTCCATTAGACTCAAGAATTTGAGTTGTGTTCGCATCAAAGTAAGAACCATGTGCCCCAACGATATCAGCTGAAACGATTGGATCTTCTGTATAAATCATTGTTTCATTTGAAGCTGCTTTGAATGCCGCATTAACTTCTTCAACAGTAACATTTTTCTTAAGTTCTACAGTGAAGTCAACGATTGAACCGGTAATAACTGGAACTCTTAATGCTGTTCCATCTAATTTGCCGTTTAAGTGAGGTAATACTTTACCTACTGCAGCGGCAGCACCAGTTGATGAAGGGATAATAGAAGCCGCAGCTGCTCTACCTCTTCTAGACATATAACCTTTTTTATGAGGTTGGTCCATTAATGATTGGTCATTTGTGTAGGCATGAACCGTTGTCATGATACCTTTTTCAATCCCGAATGCGTCATCTAATGTTTTAGCTAATGGAGCTAAACAGTTAGTTGTACAAGATGCAGCAGACACGATTAGTTCTGAACCATCTAATATATCATGGTTAACATTATAAACGATTGTTTTGATGTTTCCTTTAGCAGGTGCCGTAATAACAACTTTCTTAGCGCCAGCTTGAATATGTAAGCCTGCTTTTTCTTCAGTTGTAAATAAACCTGTCGCTTCAAGAACCACGTCAACCTTTAATTCTTTCCAAGGTAAATTGCTTGGATCTTTTTCTGCATAGATAATAGATTCTTTGCCATCGACAACTAATTTATTACCAACAACCTTAATGTCTCGGTCAAATCTGCCTTGTGCAGTGTCATACTTTAATAAATACGCTAATTCTTCAGCGTTTGATAAGTCATTTAATGCAACTACTTCAAAATCAGAATCGTCATGCATTAAACGATATGCTAGTCGTCCAATACGACCAAACCCGTTAATTGCTACTTTAATAGCCATAGTATAAACCCTCCTTATATTTGGTTTTATTTTCAACTTAATTTTAACATTTTATCCTGAAAATTCAAGTGTTTTATACCATTTAGGCTCATTCTTTCAATGTAAACGTTTTAATTAGCCAATAAACTTATCTTTCAATTTAGATGTTAAAGAATGCCCTCTGTTTTTAACAAATTTTACCTTCTTGTTACTCAGTGTTATTTCAATCTCTTTTAAATCAATTCTTTGTAGATAATTTCTGTCATAACTCACCTCAACATTCTCTGTTAAAGGCATAATCGTGATTTTATTCCCTTTTGATAAAACAATAGGGCTAATCATTCTGGTATTAATGGTTTCAAAAGGGGCAATTAAGGTTAACTGAAACGCTTCTACCTCATGATCCATCACGGCACCACCTAAACTTTTATTATAAGCGGTTGACCCTGTTGGCGTTGATATACAAACACCATTACTTCTTGTTTGCATTAAAAATTCATCATTAATATATACATCCGTTTCTAACAAATGTCGATTATGGAATAGGGTTACTTCATTTAATCCATAATATTTGTTATGGTTGATTTTTAATTCTAAAAGTGGATAAGTATGATAAACCGTATTACCATTTTTTAATAAGTCACCAATTAGATCAATATCTTTCGGTAAAAACTCTGTATAAAATCCAAGATTACCGGTATGAATGGTCACAAATAAAATAGTTTCAAGTTGATCAACATACTTACAAACCGCATCTAATACCGTTCCATCTCCACCAATTGTAACCACAACATCCGGGTTTTGTTCATCAATCGAACATTTTACTTTATTGATTAATTTTTCTTTAATTTCTTCAGATTTTGCATCCTTCTTATTAACAAAGCTAAATTTCATCACATCTACCTCAGTTAAAATATACCATAAAATATAGATTTATGATAGAATATAACTAGTGAGGTGGCAACATGACAATGAACACTGAAATAGAATTCAAATGTCCTATTAATGAAAAACAATACAACCGATTAGTAAAAGATTTTGAACTTGAAAATAATGTATTTAAACAAACAAACTATTACTTTGACACAGAAGATAAACAGTTTCAAAAAGAGGGAACAGTCTTAAGAATTAGACACAAACACCCGAATCACTTTAAAGTAACTTTAAAGACAAAGACCCCTCAAGGTGCACTAGAATCACATGTTTTTTTGAATCAAAATCAAACTGAAAACATGATTCAAAATGGCTTTAATGTTAAAGACTATTTTGATATCGATAGAAATGTCATCCTGTTTGGTAGACTCGATAACTATCGTGTCTCTACGCCTTATAAAGATGGTGAACTATTTTTTGATAAGGTTGAATATTTTGGCCATGTTGATTTTGAAGTTGAGTATGAAGTAGATAACTATGAACAAGGAAAGAATGATTTCTACGAATTCTTAGCTTCAAATAATATTGAAGTTAAACCAGCCCTAAGAAAATCTAACCGCATCCTTAATTATAAAAAATAGCATCCGCGTGGATGCTATTTTTCTTATGCTTTTTTGAATTTTAAGACAACTAATCCTTCAATAAGCACAGGATAATGGTTGTTATTGTCTTTAACAAATTTATCAAAATATGATTTAACGGTTTCTTTGTCATCGATAATTGATGCCGTTACATCAATTACGTCTTTTTTAATTTGAATTTTGCCTTTTGGGTTATTTTTAATGGCCGCCACTTTTCTGCTTGATGATTTAGTTAACCCATAAATATAATCTTCTTCGACCATGTAGTTAATCGTGGTCACTGAATCACCAAATGTTAATTTTACAAAACCTGTTCTATCCAAATTGAACACTTCCTTTCCTTATCCATAATAACTGTAAATTACTTTTATTTCAAATATTATACTTAAATAGTTTTTATTACTACTATTATTAATATTTTTAAGCATTAGTTACAAAAAAATAGGCTTTGTTAGCCTATTTTAGTTTGTTATTCAGCTTTTATTTCATCGAAATACTTTTTAAGTTGGGTTTGGTAATCACATACACCATCATCCGGACAATCTTTACACATGACAAGATCTCTTAACCTTTTCGGAACGAAAACCCTAATTTCTTCATCGTTATAACCGACTTGCATCTTTGTATCATCCACAATAATGGGACGTTTTAAGACTGAAGGATTATCTAATATAAATTCTTTTAATTCACTAACAGTCATATTATCTGGATCAAGTTCTTGATCTTTAAATACTTTTGACCGTGTAGAGATAATGTCTTCAAAACCATTATCGGAATTCTTTAACATTAAAGAGATATCCTCAGAGGTTATACGATACGAGAATAGATTTTTCTCCTCGTAAGGTAATTGATGTTGGTCAAGCCACTTCTTCGCTTTTCGACAAGATGAACAACTTGGTGTTGTATAAATCGTAATCATGTCTTCGTCTCCTTTCTGACGACAGGTTTTTTCCTGCAGCACATAAGTCTTGCATCAATAATGCTTAATTATTATACCTTTAATTCATAAAAATTACAATGGCAATTTATAAATCGATGCTTATTTATTCTATTTTATGTGTAGTTAAATTAATTTTAACATTATTACTTACATTAGTTTATTGTTTTAAAGTTCAACCTTTGTTATAATACTCATAATATTTGAAAGGAATTGATATTATGAGTAATTGGAATTTAGATGTTTTCTATACCTCTAACGAAGATTTTGAAAAGGATCTAAAAACATTTGAAGGAAAGATTGAGGCGTTTAATAAATTCAAAGGTAATTTAAATCAATTTGAATCTTTTAGAGACTACATTCTTTTTGATGAACGAACTACCATGGACTTTTATAAATTATACGCTTACGCACACTTATCTAGTGATTTAAATTTAAAAGATACTGAAAAACAAGCGCGTTATCAAAAAGTTCTAATAGTTATGAATAAATTATCTTCTGTGACAAGCTTTGTTTCACCAGAGATGATCAAAGTGGGAAAGGAAACACTTTTATCCTTCATTGATAAAGATGTGAGATTAGAACCACACCGTTTCTCAATTGAAAAACTTTTCAAGCAACAAGAACACGTCTTAAGTGATTCAGAAGAAAAACTATTATCAAACTTCAGACCAGTATCATCCGTTCCAACACAACTTTATACCTCACTATCCGTAACCGATAGAGTGGATGAAGTAATCACGTTATCTGATGGACAAGAACTAACCATTAACACATCAAATTGGCGTTCGCTTCTTCCTACATTTAAGGATCCCGATGATCGCGCAAAAATATTTAGTGCAGCCTTTAAACGTTATAAAGAAAATAAAGATGCCTTTGCCGCAACTTATAACTTAGTGCTTCAAAACATGGCTGCTTCTTATAAATCAAGAGATTATAAGAGTGCCTTAGAATCTAAGTTAGAAGGAAATGATATTCCACTAGATGTATTCTTAACTTTAAAAGATACGGCTTATAATAACACTGCGCCGATTAAACGTTATTTAGCCTTAAGAAAAAAACACTTAAAATTAGACAAATATCATACCTATGACCGTTTCTTAAAACTTGCCTCAAGTGATAAAACTTATTCATACGAAGAAGCTAAGGCTTTATTCTTCGAAGCTTTAGAAGGCTATGATGAAGAATTCGTCAATAATGAAAAACGTGCCCTTGAAGATGGCTATGTTGATGTTGAGATTAAAGATGGAAAACGTACTGGGGCTTACTCAAGTGGATTCTATGGATACCATCCCTATATCTTATTAAACCATGATAAGACTTTAGACAGTGTATTCACACTGGTACATGAAGCTGGACATAGTGCTCATACTATTTTTTCAAATGAGTCCCAACCACTTGCCACCTCAGACTACACGATCTTTGTAGCGGAAATCGCTTCAACTTTTAACGAAAGACTCTTAGCGGATCATTTATTAGAAAAGGCAACGAATAAAGCGGATAAAATTACCATCATTGAAAATGAAATTGACGGTATTATGTCCACATTTTATCGTCAAACCTTATTTGCTCATTATGAATATGAAGCCAATAAACTGGTTGAACAAGGGATTCCTTTAAATGCTGAAAACCTAAGTCAAATCATGATTGATCTATACCTTCATTATTATGACTTAGATATTACTAAAGAAGACAGCAAACAATATGTTTGGGCCTATATCCCTCACTTATTCAGAACCCCATTTTATGTCTATCAATACGCATCCAGTTATGCAGCATCCCTAAAGATTTACGGTGATGTTAAAGCAGGCGTTCCTAACGCAATGGAAAAATATAAAGGGCTTCTTAAATCTGGTGGGTCAGATTTCCCAGTCAATCAAGCCAAATTAGCGGGTGCAGACTTAACTAAGAAAGAAACATTTGAAGCGGTGGTTTACCGTTTCAACGAATTAATCGATTTATTAGAAGCGATATTAGAAAACTAAAGAGAGCCTAAAAGACCCTCATCTAAAAAATGAAGGTCTTTTTTTCATTTTATTGACTTTTAATCTTTTTATAGGTAAAATAATACATACATTGATATAAGAAAAGTAATTAACGCTGATTTATGCCTAGAGACTAAGGGATGGTGGAAGCCTTAGATAAACCGTTAATGAATGGGCTTATGGAGTAAATTATATTTATTTGAGGGCTAGATTAATATCTAGAACTAAGGTGGCACCGCGAGTAATCGTCCTTAGATTTATTTCTAAGGACGTTTTTTTATCAATATTAGGAGGTCTTCTATATGAGATTAGTATCAGGTATTCAACCATCAGGTAATTTAACATTAGGCAACTATTTAGGGGCAATCAAACAATTCGTAAAACTTCAAGATGAATTAAAAGATACGGAGTTTTTCATCTTTATTGCTGACTTACACAGTATTACTGTCCCTCAAGATAAACTCAAGCTAAAGAAAAATGTTCGTTCCTTAGCAGCACTTTATATTGCGTGCGGCCTAGACCCTAAAAAGGTTCATTTGTTTATCCAATCTGAAGTGCCAGCGCATAATCAGTTAGGTTATATTATGGAAACCGTCGTCTATGTTCCAGAACTACAACGGATGACCCAATATAAAGATAAAGTTAAAAAACAACAAGAAGGTATTAGAGGGGCACTTCTAACTTATCCAGCATTAATGGCAGCTGATATTTTATTATACGACGCTGATATTGTCCCAATTGGTGATGACCAAAAACAACACCTTGAGCTAACCAGATTAGTTGGTGAACGGTTTAATAGTCAGTTTGGGGATACCTTTACCATTCCAGAAGGATACTTTTCTAAATCTGGGGCACGGATAATGAGTTTAACTGATCCAACAAAAAAGATGAGTAAAAGTGATGATAATCCAAAGAGTGCGCTCTATTTACTAGATGATATAAGCGTTTCTAAAAATAAAATTAAAAGCGCAGTAACCGATAGTGATACAACCATCAAATTCGATAAAACACACAAACCTGGCATTTCCAACTTACTAGAAATCTATTCCGCGATTACCGGTCAAACAGTCAAACAATTAGAAACACTTTACCAAGACTCTAATTATGCAACCTTTAAAAACGATTTAGCCAATGAAGTTGAAAAACTACTTCTTCCGATCCAACAAAGATACAATGAATTAATCAACTCTAAAGAATTAGATCATATTTTAGATGAAGGGGCAGAATATGCCAGATTAATCGCTTCTAGAAAAATTCAAAAAGTATATAAGCGGATGGGCTTAACCAGATAAGAAAAAAGCAGACCTGTTATAAAAGGTCTGCTTATTTTTTTATTTAAATCATTATTTTTTGTAGCCATTAAGATTAATTGTAATACTTTCGATAACGACTGGACTTAACGGGGCATCATTAAGGTTTGTTTCAACACCAGCAATCTTATCTAATACATCAAACCCACTAATTAAGCCACCAAATGAAGCATAATGTCCATCAAGATGGGGTGCGGTTTGGTGCATAATGAAAAACTGTGAAGTCGCACTATCTTTAACTGAGGTTCTTGCCATCGATAGTACCCCTCTATAGTGCAACAGATTATTTTCATAACCATTTGACAAGAATTCACCTTTAATCGGGCTTTTTGTGTTTTTCACGATGCCCCCTTGAATCATGAATGATTCAATAATTCGATGAAATCCACTGTTATTAAATTGTTTTTCTTCTATATAGGAAATAAAGTTATCCACCGTAAGTTTGGCAACACTGGGAAATAATTGTGCTTCCATAACACCAAAATCTTTAACTTTAATGGTGATAACAGGATTATTTTCTTTTAAATATTGCCCATAAGGTGAGTTAGTCATATCAATTTCCTCTTTTTGTTGGTTATCTTCACTCTTATTACTACACCCTGTTATTAATGACATACCTAATACCAGTAACACGAATGTAAGTATCTTTTTCAAATAAATTCTCCTTAAACATTATTTTATCGATATATTTCAACCCGCTTCATAGGATAGGTTGGTTCCCCATCATATTGAATGTAATTATCCAATTCACTTTCAAGAATAAAATGTTTTCCCTGATAGAATTTCACATATTTTCTAAATATTTTATGGAACCCTAAATAGATTGAAGGTAATATTAAGAACACAACAAATTTACTAGCATTCTTTACGACGACCGCTTCTAAAATATCATCTTCTCTTTTAGATTTAGGCGATATTTTCATGCCGCCACCGACATAAGAGGAGTTGGCAACAAGCGTAAGCCAAACATTCTTATGTTCCTGTTTAACCCCGTCTATCGTTAAGGTAATATTGTGTTTTTTTGTTTCTTTGAAGGCTTTATAAGCACTCTTCAAATAACTGCCTTGGGTTTTCCCTTGAATCGAACCACCAACTAAATAACAAGTGTAAGCATCTAAACCAACGCCAACACTATTGATAAAATAGCGTTTCTTTCCAGAGGCTTCAAGTTCATAAGGTAAATCCTTAATATAATCATTTATCCTAATTAATGATCCTTTTTCTTTCTTTTTAATGCTTCTTAAAAAGTCATTCCCAGTCCCTGCTTTTCTAACAATATAAATATCGTTAACCACCTCAAAAGGCATTAGTGCATTCGCAAGATAATGAAGGGTGCCATCACCACCGATGATAATAATTTTAACTGCTTTATCAAGGTTTGATAAATAAGCCCCAACGTCTTTAATGTCAAGCAAAGAACCTGACTCTACCGTGTGACCATTCTTTTTAAGTTTATTGGCGCATCTTATAACCGTGTCATTACTCTTCCCACGATTACTTTTTGGATTAAACAGGATCAAATAATGCATATCATCTTACCTATAGAAATTTAATGAAACTATATTTCTTCTTTCCTCTTCTTAAAATAACATATTGACCGTAATAAGCTTTTTCTTTACCAATGATATAATTAATATCGGTAATCTTTTCGTCATTAACCATCACTGCCCCACTTGTCACAAATTGTCTCGCTTCTCGGTTGGATGAGGCTAGATTTGTTTGACTTAAGGCATTAAGAATACCAATTTCATCACTGACTTCAATGGTGTCTAATGATTTAGAGGCCATCACCAATTCTTTTGGTGATAACTTCCCAAATGTGCCTTGGAATAATGATTCAGTCACATTTAAAACTTCTTTTAAGGCTTCTTTACCATGAACAAGTGCCGTTACACTCTCAGCCAATGCTTTTTGAGCGATTCTTTGTTCAGGTGCTTCTTTTGAGGCATTAACCAGTTCTGTAATCGTTGAGGGTTCAAATAGGGTTAACATTTTTAAATAATTTTCAACGTCAGTATCTGCCGTATTGATGAAATATTGATAGAGTTCATAAGGTGAGGTTAATTCCGCATCTAACCAAAGGGCGCCTGATTCACTCTTACCAAACTTAGTTCCATCACTCTTTAATAAAAGGGGTGAAGCCATTCCCACTGCTTCATTTTCATCACCAACTTGTTTTCTAATTAATTCTAATCCTGAAGTGATATTCCCCCATTGATCAGAACCACCAAATTGGATTTTAACATGATCTTCTGTATAGAGTTTTAGCCAGTCGATTGATTGTAAAATCATATAGGAAAACTCTGTATAACTAATACCTGTTTCAAGTCTGGCTTGAACGGTTTCTTTGGCCAACATATAATTTATATTAAAGTGTTTGCCATAATCTCTTAGATAGGTAATTATATCAATTTTACCAATCCAATCATAGTTATTCACATAAATGGCCTTGGGCAAAAAATGACCGATTTGTTTTTTTATAAGTTCTGCGTTTTTCAAGGAAGTGTCTAAACTGAGTAATTTACGTTCTGAAGTTTGTCTCGGATCGCCAATTAAGCCAGTTGCCCCACCGATTAATACAACCGGTTGGTGTCCATATTTATCTAGCAACATAATTCTCACAATTTGAACTAAATGTCCCACTGTTAAAGATTCCCCGGTTGGGTCAAACCCACAATAAAATCTAACACTGCCTTCATTTAAAAGCTTTTTTGCTAATGCTTCATTTGAAACATCCTTAATGAGCCCGCGCCACATTAATTCATCATATAATTTCATATCTTACTCCTTCTACACCTTTTAATTAAAAAGCCCTTAGATAGACTAAGGGCTAGTCCGATTGATTATAATCAATAATAGACTTTTTTTCAATCTATTTTATTTTCTTACTGTTCTATAAAGATTGTCTTCTAACAATATAGTGGTTTAAGATTATCTTAACTTCATCTATTTCTTCTTTATTCATTAACTTTGTGAGTAAGCGCATCGCAACCGCACCAATATCATAAACTGGAATATCGATTGAGGTTAATGTTGGTCTAGATAAGGTCGCATATTTTGTATTTTGAAAGCCTGCCACCGCAACTCTTTCAGGTACTTTAAGTCCGTTTTCTCTAATAATATTCATAAATGATACCGCGATTGAATCTCTAACCCCAATGGCACCATCAATTCTTTTATCCTTGAAATACCCAAAGAAATGTTGCCTATTCACACTGGTTGAACCACTCGTTCTAAATATTTTGGGTTCAAGTGACGCTTCCGACATCGCTCTTTGATAGCCTTGTTCTTTTTTATCATTCACTGAGTAATTTCTGACAGTTGATAATAAGTAAATATCTTTCTTGCCTGTTTCAATCATTAATTTAGTAATTTCATACCCAGCTTTTTCATAATCAATGGATACACTTGGTACCATCGGATCATCATATAAAACGTTTGCTAAAACAAGGGGAACCTCATTTTGGGTACAAATATCATTAACCATTTTCATTTTATCGTGTTCTAATTCATCATTTAGTAATAATAACCCATCCACTTGTTCAGCAATAATTATTTTCATTTGTTCATTAAAATCGACATTTTCAGGTGTCGTGAAAAGTTTAATTGAATACTTATATTGTCTTGCAATATCACTAATTCCACCTAACATTTCAGCAATACTCGCTCTGGTTAAATCGCTCACTAAAACACCCACAGTTGTGGTTTTTCTACTGGCAAGACCTCTTGCGATTGCATTAGGACGATAGCCTAGCTCATCAATAACCTTCAAGACCCTGTCTCTTGTTTCCTTTTTGACTTTTTCAGGATTGTTTAATACCCTTGAAACGGTTGCTAATGAAACATCAGCCGATAACGCAACATTATAAATTGTAACTTTATTGCTCATTTCATCACCTTCTTAACTATCCATAAGTATACCATAAAATGTAAAGGCTTTCAATTGTTTTATGAAAAATTTTCATGAAAAATTAATTTTCACAAATTTTATCTCATTTATGGGCTAAAAGAAAAAAAACATCCGAAGATGTTTTTCTTTTTTACACTGTTCTTTTTTCTTTAATTCTTGAAGCTTTTGCAGAAAGTGTTCTAATGTAGTTAAGCTTAGCTCTTCTAACAAGACCGACTTTCGATACTTCGAGTTTGTCGATAATTGGGGAATGAACAGGGAATGTTCTTTCAACTCCAATACCATAAGAAACCTTACGAACTGTAAATGTTTCAGATATCCCGCCACCTTGACGTTTAATAACTAAGCCTTCAAATAATTGAATTCTTTCGCGGTTACCTTCTTTAATTTTAACGTATACTTTAACGGAGTCACCTGCTTTAAAATTAGGGACTTCTTTCAAGTATTCTTTCGTAAGTTCAGCAAACAATGCTTGGCCTTTTTCTCTTGCCATATTTTCAACTCCTTACTTCAAGCGTTCATAAAAGGATTTTTTAGCGGACCGCCTTAACCGATATACGGCATTTAGAATTATAACATAGGTCGTAATTACTTTCAAGTAAAACTTTTTAGATACTTCTTTCTTACCTTAACAACCCTCTGGATTTTCGATAGGACAAATATCGCCATTAGGCGTTACTTCCATAATCATATTCTTAGATTCAAAGAAAGTAAATAATCTTTCCAAACTAATGAAGACATATTTAACATTATCAAACCCTAAACCTTCCACATATGCCACCGCTTCATTGGTTTTTTCTGTATCTTCACTCATTAAAATGATCATGTTCCACTGGGAAGCATCTTCTAAGAAAATCTGAAGATTCTCTCGTGACTGATTCACAAATCCTTCAATAAAGGCAGTATTGTAGTCTGTTTGAGATCTTAAATCAATAAAATAATAATTCTTGTAATTTTTATCTGCCGCTTCAATTAGAGCGTCATAAAGTTGTTGTTCTTCCACCCATGTTTCATTAACGGCATTGTTCTTCATGTTGTTGGCAAAACAACCGGTAAGTACCCATAAGCTAAAAAATAAGACTATTATTTTTTTAATCATTCGTATCCTCCTTTAAAGATTCTAAGAAAAGTTTATCGCTTTTTGATAACGGATAAGACTCTAGTAGATCTGGTCTTTTTTTAAAAGTTTCTTTTAATGCCATTTCATGGCGCCATTTTCTAATGTTTTCATGGTGGCCTGACAGTAAAACATCTGGTACTGCATAGCCTTCATATGCTTGAGGTTTTGTATAATGGGGGTGTTCTAGTAATCCTTTTTCAAATGATTCTTCAAGGTGTGAATCCTCTGTTATCACGCCATCTAATAGTCTTGTAATGGAATCCGTTAAAATTAGGGCTGCCAGTTCTCCACCGGTTAAAATATAATCCCCAACGCTGACCTCTTCATCGACTAATTCATAAACGCGATGATCGATTCCTTCATAGTGTCCACATAAAATAATAATATGATCTAACTTAGCATATTCTCGTGCTATTTTTTGATTATATGTTTTCCCCTTAGGAGAGGTCATAATAATGGTTGCTTGATTATCTTTGTTAAGATCTTTAATTGCTCTATAAAAAGGGGGGAACATCATTAACATGCCTGATCCACCACCATAGGGTGTATCATCAACTTGATGATGCTTCATTTGACTATAATTTCTTAAATTAATGACATTAATTTCAACTTTTTCATCTTGATAGGCCCTTTTAATAATCGATTCATTAATATAAGCTTCAATCATTTGAGGGAAAATCGTAATAATATCAATTCTCATAATAACCCCTCAATTTCTTCAATCAAAATAGTTGAGGAAACTTCTTTAACAAACTGATTGTTAAAAGGAACTAACACGTCTTTTGTTTCTGTTTTTATTCTTAAAATATGACCTTGAGGGACTTGCATAATATCACTAACTACCCCAATTAATTGACCATATTGATTATATACTTCTTTGCCGATTACTTCACCATAGTGAAATTCATTGTCTTCTAAAATGGGCTCTTCATCGCTATAAAGAAGTAAACCTCTAAACTTATCAACTAAGTTAATATCGTTAAACCCCTTAAAACGAATGATCAGACCTTTATTGCTTTCTCTTATCGTAGAAATAGTTAAATCTATTTTTCCCTCTAAGTTTAGATAAACCTTTTTTCCAACCTCAAAACGATTAAAATCACTTCTAGATTCAACCAATAAGTCTCCTTTAATTCCATGTGTTTTCAATATTTTACCAATTTCATATTTCATACTTTCACCATAAATATTATATCATGTTAACCGAGTCAAATAACAAAAAAATACACGTCATGTGTATTTTTTACTTAAAATGCGTCAATATCGATTCTTACACGAACGCCTTCTTTAGAAGCACCCGCGTAAACAATGGTTCTAATTGCAGAGGCAATCTTACCACCTTTGCCGATAACTCTTCCCAAATCTTCTTCATTAACTAAGACTTGGATAGCCAGTTCTTTACCTTCATCAGAGAGGGTTTTTACTAGCACATCTTCTGGATGGGACACAAGTGGCGTAACGATTTGTTTAATTAAGTTTTCGAAGTTAACGGCCATATCCTCACTCCTTCTTATTTGATGTCGAATTTTTTAAAAAGACTTTTAACTGTATCTGTAGGTTTTGCGCCATTATTAAGCCATTGTAAAGCTTTTTCTTTGTCAATTTCAACAGAGGCAGGTTGTGTTAGTGGATTATAAGTTCCAATAATATCTAAGAATCTTCCATCTCTTGGTGCAGTAACATCTGCTGCAACAATTCTATAGAATGGACGCTTGTGTGATCCAAAACGTTGTAATCTAATCTTTACCATAAGTACACTCCTTATTTTTGTATTCTATTCTATTATACAAGAATATTTAGAAGTGTCAAGTATTTTTTCTTAACACTTAAAATTCAATATTAATTTCCGGTCTATCAAGTAAACTTGGCTCAAAAGATTTTACCCCTTTTGTTTTAGATAAAGCTTGTTTTACCTGTTTTTCATTAACCTTATCTAAATAGACCGTTAAATACTTGGATTTTAATGAGGTGTAGTAAATATCAATGTTTTCAATTTTATTAATCTTTTTGATATCGCTTTTATGTCTAAAATAGACTAAATAGCTAATTCTATCTAATTGCACAGTTATGAGCTCCTTTTTTGGTAAAATAAGGTGAAACCGAATTAGAAAGTGTGGTTGAGAAATGCTTTAACTCAGCATTAATACGGTTTTCTAATATAAAGTATTGCTGGACTTCTTCTTTTTCATACAAATCTTTTTTTGCTTTTGCATAATCACTTGCGGCTTCTTTAAAATCGGGATGATATTTACCACCGGTTGAAAAAATTTCATCAAACCGTTTGAATGTTTTTTTGAATAACGCTCTTTCAGTGTTATATTTTGTATTGATGATTTCATTGAGACGTTGAAGTTCAACAAAATCTTTGGAAGATCTATATTCATCTAAAAGGTCATATGTTTTATTAATAATTTCTGTGTGTCCCATAATTTATCACTCCATTTATAGTTTATCAAATAATTGCCTTGATTGTCAAAAAAAGAGGGTTATGTTATAATAATTCGAGGTGCATAATAATGTATTTAATGAAAGATATTATCAGAGAAGGTCACATATCTCTGATAACAAAGAGTGTTCCAGTAAAACTTCCTGTTAGTAAACAAGACAAAGAAATCGGACTTAACTTGCTCAAATATTGTGTTATGAGTCAAGATGAGAATCTTGGCCAACAATATGGTTTGAGACCTGGTGTTGGTTTATCTGCTGTTCAAGTCAATATTTTAAAAAGAATGTTTGCGATTCACTTGGAAGATTTAGATGGAACCATGTATTCGATGATTATCGTAAATCCTGTCATAACCTATAAATCTAAAGAAATTATTTATCTTAATGGCGGTGAAGGGTGTTTATCAGTCGATAGGCCAACAGAAGGTTTAACCCCAAGACATAAAATCATTAAATTCCGGGCTTATATATACGATCCTAAATCTGGTGATTTTAAGATTAAAGAAATGACTTTAAAAGATTACCCTGCGATTGTATTTCAACACGAATATGATCACCTAGACGGCATCCTATATCCAACAAAATTGTTTGCCACATTGCCAAACGCAAGACCATTAATCGAACCCGTTGAAAACGAAAACGCCGAATAAGGCGTTTTTTATTTGATATACCGTTTGACAAGACTAACTTGGGATTCATATAGTTTATCAAAACTAATTTCATCGGTTTGAGCTAAACCTAACCTATTTTCAATTGATTCATAGGCTTTTTTGTTTTGATTGCGACCTTTTTTAAGAAATGGTATCTTAAACTTACGCTTATAAATAGTTTGTCTTTCCTCAACATACTCTAATAAGTTTGTATCTAATATATATGAACCTTTAAAATTATCACGTTTTAATTTGTCTAAATGTTCTAAAATAGTTGCCTTACCATAACCGATTAGACTCGGTTTTTTATTTTCATTGAGGTCAAACAAAATGACATGTGAAAGGTTATTTTTAATTAATCGGTAATAAGAAGTAACCGATTTTTCTTTTTCATAACATAAACCGGGATTAAAACTAAATTTAATCTCTTTAATTTCCTTTATCAAGTAGGCAATATAGGCACTGTCGACATCATAGGATAAGTTAAAAGTAAGATTAAGTTTGTCTTTCTTAACACCTGCCAACAATAATTGAATTTGCTCAATAAAAATGTCTTTTTCAATATTAAAGTCTTTAATCGTGGGTACTTTAATTAAAATATCTTTGGTTTTAAATCGTTTAGCCAAATAGATTAATCTTTCTACATCTAAAATACCATACACATCATAAGTCTTTGTGATATCTAAATATAGAGGGCTTATTTTGTTTAGTTTAAAGAGAGTTTCTACTTCATCGATGGCTTCTTCACTAAAATCATAAACATTCAAATGATTAAAATCTCTTAAAACAAATTTATCAAGATTCAATGCTTTGAATAATTCGATTTGGCTTTCTAAATCAACTAGCATATCCACATAGGCACTAATCATGTTTACTCACCTCATACATTAATATTCCGCCGGCTATACTGACATTTAAAGACTCAATCCCCTTGGTTTCAACGGTGACCAGTTTATCAGCATAGTGTAAAATATTTTTACTAATTCCGCTGCCTTCGTTACCTAGTACTAAAACGACTTTATCTTTTATTATAACGTCTTTAACGTTTTCGGCACCCTTAACGACACTCATTAAAATCTGATAGTCATCTTCTTTAAGTTTTTCTAAACTATCCGCTAAATTCAGATTAACTAGATTCATGTTAAATAGAGTGCCTTGAGTCGCTCTAATCGTTTTATCATTATAATAATCAACCGTGTTCATACTTGAAATAACTGTTTTAAACCCAAAACCGGCTGCAGTTCTAATCAGTGTCCCTAAATTACCTGGATCTTGGATTTCATCTAACATTAAAATTCGATTTGAAAAAGAGTGTGTTTCAACTTGTTTCGTAATTGCCAAAGTATCAAAAGGGGTTTGGGTTAATGATAATTCTTTCATTAAGGTATCGCTAATTAATGTCCCTTCTTTATTGGGGTTTGAAGTATATAATTCAAGTTCACAACCTGCCTTTTTAGCTTCGTTAATAATTTGATCCCCGTAGATTAAAAATGTCTTTGAAGCATCTCGATACTTTTTCTTTTGAAGCTTAAACAACCACTTAATTTGTTTGTTGTCTCTTGAATTAATCATGACTGATCACATCCCAAGCTTCAGGCACCGTAAAGCCCATTAAAGATAGGTCAATCTTTGAATCAGATTTAATCCACCAGCTATGTGTATTTTCAACAATTTCGTCAATCAGTGTTTCATAATTAGGAATGTAGTTTTCATACTGTAGTGCTTTTTTGATAGAAGGCATCGTTGATGGACTTTTTGGTACATAAACAGTGCAGCAATCTTCAAATGGTCGAATCGAAATATTAAACGTATCAATATCTTGAGAGATTTTAATAATATCTTGTTTATCATAGACCGCTAAGGGTCTAATAATTGGAAGGGTTGTGACAGATTCAATGGTTTTCATACTATTTAATGTTTGACTGGCAACTTGGCCAATGGATTCACCAGTAACAATCGCCAGTGCATCTCGCTTAAGGGCCAATTTTTCGGCAATTCTAAACATCATTCTTCTCATAACAGTAATAATATATGATTCAGGAACATGAAGTAGAATCGCTTGATGCAGTTTAGTGAAGGGTACCATTAAGACATTAAATTCATGTTTCGGGCTATAAAGGGCGAGTTTCTTCGCAATATCGATTACTTTTTGAGCAGATTCTATTGAAGTTAAGGGGGTAGACTCAAAATGAATGCCTTCCAATTGAACGCCTTGTTTCATCGCAAGAAAACCGGCAACTGGAGAATCAATTCCCCCTGATAACATTAATACACCATTACCAGCCACCCCAACCGGAAAACCACCTAAACCTTTATAACTCTTTAGGTACAAGTAAACTTGATTTTCTCTAATTTCTATCTTTAAAGTAGCTTTAGGATGATGAAGGTCTACCACCACTTTATGATTCAATTTTGGCAGTATTTCTTTTGAGATAACTTTCGAAAAATCTTGTGACGTATACGGAAATGTTTTGTCGGCTCTTTTAGTTTCAACTTTAAAGGTTGTTTCTTCATCCAATTCTTTATTTAATAACGTGACAGCTGTTTCAACAATATCATTCAATTCATAAGAACACGTTTTTACAAAACTAAATGAACCAATGCCACTAACGCGCATTAAGCGTTCTATAATTAAATCCTTGGAAGTATCATTGATAGTTAAATAAACTCTATCATGAGTTTTATTCATTTCTACATTTAAATCTTTAATGTTTTGTCTAATTAATCTAACCACTTGATTGATAAATGTATTTCTATTTTTACCTTTTAACATTAAATCGCCAAATCGAATCAATACTTGATCATAATTCATAAAATATCACCAATAGTATTTTAACATATTTTAGTCTATTTCATGGTATATTAATTAAGAGGTGTTTTCATGAAATCATTATTAAAAAGTGCCGAAGCCCTATTTCAAGAATCAAAAAATAATACGAGCTTACTGGCTGATGCGAGTTCTTTTATCATGCATTCAATTAAAGACTTAAATTGGGTTGGGTTTTATCTATTTGAAAATGAATATTTAATTGTTGGTCCATTTCAGGGTAAACCAGCTTGTGTTAAAATTCAAGTAGGAAATGGTGTTTGTGGAAAAGCCTTTCAATTAAACCAAGTTTTAAACGTGAAAAATGTGCATTTATTTGAAGGTCATATAGCCTGTGATAGTGATTCAAATAGTGAATTGGTCATCCCACTGGTTAAAAATGACATTAAAATCGGTGTCCTAGATATCGATTCACCCTTCTATAACCGTTTCGATAGTGATTTACAAATTTTTTTTGAATCATTTGCTCACCTATTATTAACTTATTACAAAGATTCTTGACAAAATAGTTTCACATGGTATAATATAGCAGTCGGTAAAAAGCAGGCATTACATTTATTTATTCCTAATCTCTACCCGTAGGGGAGCTAGTAACCTTATCTGCTTAAGGTGAAAACTGCAGAATGATTACTTAAATGGATTATTGCATTTTTGCCACCAAACTATAAGGAGGTAAAAATTATGAGTCGTTACACTGGACCATCATGGAAGATTTCTAGACGTTTAGGCTATTCAATTAGCGAAACTGGTAGAGAACTCAAAAAACGTCCATTTCCACCTGGACAACACGGACAAAGACGTAGTAAATTAAGTGACTACGGACAACAGCTTCAAGAAAAACAAAAAGTTAGATACACTTATGGCGTATCTGAAAAACAATTTCTTAAAACATTCAATGAAGCTAAAAATATGTCAGGTGTTCATGGGGAAAACTTTATTAAATTGTTAGAATCTAGACTAGATAACGTTGTTTATCGTTTAGGTTTCGCTCTTACTAGAGCTCAAGCAAGACAATTAGTAAATCATGGACATATTCTTGTTGATGGCAAGAAGGTAGACATTCCTTCTTACAGATTAGTCCCAGGTCAAACCGTTTCATTAAAGGAAGCATCAGCAAACTTAAAAGTTGTTGAACAAGCTCTTGAAGCTATCGTTTTAAGAAAAGAATTCCTTTCCTATGATGAAACTAAAAAGACTGGAACATTTGTAAGATACCCTGAAAGATCTGAAGTTCTTCCAGAAATCAAGGAAAACCTAATTGTTGAATACTACAACAGATAATCAAAATAAAAAGCGCGTTTGCGCTTTTTTTCTTGTTAGAGTGTTTATTAATAAATAATTCATATTTTAACGATGAATATTATTAAATATTTGCATATTTAAATAATTTTATTTAGATAAAAAAAAAGAGGTTTTGACCTCTTTTTAAAGTTATTTTTTAATGGCTGCTTTTACAAGTGTTAAGAAATCAGCAGGATCTAAAGAAGCCCCACCAACTAAAGCACCGTCAATGTTTGGTTGTGCTAACAATTCATCAATGTTTGATGGTTTAACTGAACCACCATATAAGATTCTAACTTTTTCAGCAACTGAACTACCATATAATGATTCAATGACGTTTCTGATTGCTAAAATTGTTTCTTCTGCTTGTTCTTTAGAAGCAGTTTTTCCGGTTCCAATCGCCCAGATAGGTTCATAGGCAATTATGGCCTTAACCATTTGTTCTGCTGAGATTCCAACAAAAGCTTTTTCGACTTGGTTTTTAATCCAGTTATTCGTCGTTCCTGCTTCTCTAATATCAAGTGTTTCGCCTACACATACAATAGGTGTCAATTCATGTTCTAAGGCTGCATGAACTTTTTTATTAACAAACGCATCTGTTTCGTTAAACATTTGACGACGTTCACTGTGTCCTAGAATTACATAGCTTACACCAGTGGTTTCTAATACACGCGGTGAGGTTTCACCTGTAAATGCACCGAATTCTTCATAGTGCATATTTTGTGCGCCTATTTTAAGATTTTCACCTTGTCGTTTAACTAAGCATCTTAATAGCACATCATTAGCACAGATTACAGTTTCAACTAAGTCAGTAGATGGGACTTCCTGTGTGACAGAATAAATAAATTGTAAAGCCTCATCACGAACTTTATACATTTTCCAATTTCCTGCAATAACAGGTTTTCTATGTTTATTCATATTATCTTCTTTTCTTTATTGTTTAATAATTGAAGCAATATCATTGATTGCTTCTTCAGCATGTGATCCGGTGGCAACAATTCTAACATTCTTGCCTTTGGGAATTGCTAAACTCATCAATCCTAAAATACTCTTTAAATCTACCACTTTGTCTTCATAGTGTAATTCAATATCAACTGCGTATTTGCTAGCTGCTTGAACAATTTTAACCGCCAATGAAGCGTGTAAACCTACAGTACTCTTTAATGTAATATCTTTAGTCATCTTTCTTTCCTCCTAAAACATCGGTGGGGTTGATATCCACAATACCTTTGTTTTCTTTTCACTTATATTTATTAAGAAGTGTTCTTTGTTTGCTAAATAGTAAAATGATTCGCCTGTTTTTACAAGATATCTTTTCTTGTTTAAAACTAAAACAACTTCACCTTCTAGACAGTATCCAAACTCTTCACCAGCATGTGGTTTATCAATTTCTGAACTTCCGCCAGGTTTGATTTCAATTATAATGGGCTCCATTTCATATTTTAATGCATTTGGAACAATCCAACTAATAATATGCTTTAAATCAACGTTTTCTTGTTCGAAAAAATCTGACTCATTATGGACAATTTGATCATCGTTTTGACTTGAGAAAAAATCTTGTGCATTTGTTCCCAATACTTCCAATAATGAGAAGAATGTTTCTAATGATGGACTAGATATATTTCTTTCTATTTGAGAAATATAACCTTTAGTAAGCTCAAGGCGATTAGCTAACTCTTGTTGAGTTAAACCATTCTCTAATCGTAATTCTTTAATCTTACTACCGATATCCATTATTTGTCGCTAATACATTCAACTCCAGGTAGCACTTTACCTTCTAGATATTCTAGTGATGCACCCCCACCAGTTGAGATGTGTGTCAATTGAGTTTCAAATCCAAATTGAATTGCAGCTGCAGCAGAATCTCCACCACCAACAATTGTGATAGCATCTTTTAAGTTAGCTAATGTTTGGGCAACACCAATCGTGCCTTTTTGATAGTTTTCCATTTCAAAAACACCCATTGGTCCATTCCAAACAACTGTTTTCGCATCTTTTAAAATTGAACTGAATAATTCAATCGTTTTTGGTCCAATATCTAAACTCATTTCGCCTTCTTTAATAGATGTAATTGGCCCAACATGAGAAGGTTTAATATCTTTAAATTCAGGTGTAAATAAGAAGTCAACCGGTAAAACCAATTTGTCTTTACCTTTTTCAAGTAATTCTTTTGCCAATGGAATTTTATCTTCTTCAAGTAATGATGTCCCTACATTATAACCTTGTGCCGCTAAGAATGTATAAGCCATACCACCACCGATTAATACTTTATCGGCAATGTTTAACAAGTTTGAGATAACTTCTATTTTATCTGATACTTTAGCACCACCCAATACAGCCATAAAAGGACGTTTTGGATTGTCTACCGCACCGCCAATAAACTTAATTTCTTTTTCTAGCAGGAAGCCAGCAGCTGTTTGCTTGATATTGCTAGCGATACCTACATTAGACGCATGTGCTCTATGTGCTGTACCAAACGCATCATTCACAAATACATCGCCTAGACTTGCCCAATATTTACCAAGTTCAGGATCGTTTTTAGATTCTTTCTTACCATCAATATCTTCAAATCTTGTGTTTTCAAACATTAATAGTTCGCCGTCTTTTAAGGCAGCGATTGCTTGTTCTAATTCTTTTCCTCTCGTATGAGGAATGAATTTAACTGGTTTACCTAGTAAAGCCTGTAATCTTTCTTGAACAGGTTTTAATGAATTTTTCGCTTTGTCATCTTCGGTTTTAACTCTTCCTAAGTGAGAAAACAAAATGGCTCTCCCACCTTGATTAATTACGTACTCGATTGTTGGAATCGCAGCGGTAATTCTATTATCGTCAGTAATAACGCCTTCATCATTCATTGGAACGTTAAAATCAACTCTAATCAATACTTTTTTTCCTTTTAATCTAATGTCTTTGACAGTTAATTTTGACATACTTATCCTCCTTAAATTACATTGTCTTATACCGTTTAATATTATAACACTTAATCTTATTTAATTCTATATAAGGGGCAATGAAAATGTTAACATTAACTAAACATTATCCATACAACTAGAAGATGTTAGATAGGTGTTAACTCGTTTTGCGTTGTTAAACCCCTTAATTAGAAGATGATAACTAAGATTTAATTCCAATGTATCTAAATCATTAAAGGTAATGATTGAATTTTGTTTATTTTTCTCTATTTTATAGATTTTATAGTAGTTTATCCATACCGTTTCATATAGTTTAGGCGATTTAGTGGGAATTAATAAAGTATACTTATCAATATAAATAGGTATTTTAACGTTAATATGACAGTATTTTTTTGTTAAAGCTACTCTTGAATCATAATCAAATAGAGCTTTTTTACACATCAATTTTACGATACTTAAGCAACTTTTATTGATAACTTTTTTCGTGTTTTTACTAACAATTATGCATTGATTGTTTTTATGATACATATATTTCATTTTTTTTATAAAAGAAAAAGGACCAGATGGTCCTTTAAATTATTTTTTAGGCTCTTCAGCTTTTGGTTTTGGTGCAGCTTTTGGCTTTGGTTCAGCCTTTGGCTTTGGTGCAGCTTTTGGTTCAGCTTTTTCAGGTTCAAGTTTGAATTGTTCTTGATCGACAACAAATTCATCTTCAACTTTTTCTTTTTTAGTTGGTTTTGCAACACCTTCAGCTGGTAAATTTTGGTCATAAACCAATCTTAATTCACTTTCTGGATCAAAGAAATGTGATTTGTTCATATCTAAAGCCAATTTGAAACGGTCACCAATTCTGATGTCTGCTCTTGCATCAACACTTGCAACAACACTAAATCCATTAATGTTTGTATAAATATTTGTTTCAGCACCTAGTAATTCAGCCACATCAACTTCAACTGTAACAACAGATTCAGGATAAGTTTCAAACACGACTGGATCATCATGAATATCTTCTGGTCTAATTCCCATAACAATCTGTTTACCGAAGAAACGGTTTTGTTTAATAATTGCTAGTTTTCCTTCAGGAACTTTAATCTTATAATCTCCACTCGTAAAGTAACCATCATTATTTACAATACCTTCGATAAAGTTCATTGGAGGTGTTCCAATAAAGCCACCGACGAAAATATTATCTGGATAGTCATAGATTTCTTTTGGTGCACCAACTTGTTGGATATAACCATCTTTCATAACAACAATTCTTGATGCCATGGTCATCGCTTCAATTTGGTCGTGTGTGACATAAATAGTGGTTGTATCTAATCTATTATGTAATTTAATTAATTCTCCACGCATTTGAACACGAAGTTTAGCGTCAAGGTTTGATAAAGGTTCGTCCATTAAGAATACTTTTGCATTTCTAACAATCGCTCTACCTAAGGCAACTCTTTGTCTTTGCCCACCTGATAAAGCTTTTGGTTTTCTGTCTAAGTATGGAAGTAATCCTAAAATACCTGCAGCTTCTTTCACTTTTACATCAATTTCATTTTTAGGCATTTTTCTAATTTTTAAACCGAATGCCATATTATCATATACCGTCATATGAGGGTATAATGCGTATGATTGGAATACCATTGCGATATTTCTATCTTTTGGTGCAACATCATTAACGACTAAGTCGTCAATCATAAGTTCGCCTGATGAGATTTCTTCTAGTCCAGCAATCATACGTAAGGTTGTAGATTTACCACAACCTGAAGGACCAACTAAAACAACAAATTCTCTATCTTTAATATCTAGATTAAAGTCAAAAACCGCTTGGACACCGTTCGGATAAATCTTATTAATATTATTTAATTTTAAAGTTGCCATTATTTCTCTCCTTTTTATTATAGATTTGTCAACGCTTACATTATAACGTTAATCACTAAAAAATAAAATGTGCAAATTGCACATTATTTTATCTAATAATATTATAAATTTCTTAGAAAAACATAAACAAATGCGGCATCTTCAAACTTTCTAACATCAAATCCAGTAATCTTATAGAACTTATCAAGTCTGTTTTCTAATGTGTTTCGGTGAAGGTTAGCTTCTTTAGCGGCCTTTGACTTATTTTGATTATAGGTTAAATATAATTTAATCGATTGTAAGAATTCTTTATCGTTATATAAAGATTTAAACAGTTCTTTTTTCATATCTTCAGTCACATGCTTGTTTACTTCATCATAAAAAATCGTTTTATCGTTGATATAAGTTTTAGTGAAAATTGGTTTATCAATTGTTTCTTGAAGATGGGTCAATAACTGATTTTTTGTGTTAAAGTGGTTTGATTCATATAATCTTAAATCAGAATAAAAGTCACTGTTGGTGTTATTAATGATGACATTCCAATCATTATCACTTCTAACCACATCAATAGCTAACAAAATATCATTATGAATTGAAACATCAGGTTGCACCATTAAATCATTTAATAGTTCAATTAATGTTTCTTTTTCAAAAGGATTAAGTTTTGTAATACCTTTAATTAATATATAATAACCGTACATAAACTTCACCTACTTAATTATACCGTATTTTATTCAAGATAACCATATTTTGATGTGATATAATAGGTTAGGAGTGATACTATGAAATATCCGAAATTTCTTAAAGAAGGAAATACCATTGGCATATTTGCCCCAAGTTTTGGGGCCAACATCGAACCTTACAAATCAAGATTGGAATCTGCTTTAAGTAAATTTAAAATACTGGGTTACAAAACAGAGATTAAAGGAAACATTTTTGGTTACTTTAATGGGGCATCATCGGCTAAAGAATCAAGAGCTCAAGCTTTTATGGATTTATATAAGGATCCTAATGTCGATTTTATATGGAGTGTTGGTGGTGGCGAATGGATGATGGAAATAATTCCTCTTATAAACTTTGAAGAATTAAAACATTATCCGCCTAAATTTTTTATGGGTTATTCTGATAACACGAATCTAACGTTCTTAATGAATACTTTATTAGATACGGTTAGCATTTATGGTCAAAATGTGACTGAGTTTGGGATGAACATCTGGGACAAATCATTAAATGATGCCATTAATATTATTAGTGGAAAAACATTAAGACAGGATAGTTTCCCATTACACGAACCGAATGAAGTCATTCAAACAGACCCACTTCAAAGTTACACACTTACTGAAAAAACAATTTGGAAAAATCTTAAGGGTGAAAAAGAAATAAAACTTGAAGGAAGACTTTTGGGTGGTTGTTTAGATGTATTAATGATTTATCCTAAAACTATATTTGATAAGGTGGAAGAATTTATTCAAACTTATCAAAAAGAGGGTATTATCTGGTTTTTAGAGGCTTGTGACTTTAATGTGTTTGCCTTAAAGAGAGCTTTATGGCAGCTAAAAGAAATAGGTTGGTTTAACAATGTTAAGGGCATAATTTTTGGTAGACCGATGTCCGCTAAACCTATTTTAGATCTAGACCAATATCAAGCAACTCTAGATATTTTAGGTGATTTAAACATTCCTATTATTATGGATGCCGATATTGGACATGTCCAACCAACCATGACTATTTTGAGCGGGGCATTTGCTGAGATTATCTCAAAAGATGGAAAAGGTTCTATTACATACAAATTAAAATAAATAAGGTTCCCTTCTTGGGAACCCTTATTTTTTTATCCTATAGAACCTTCCATCTCTAATTTAATTAGCTGATTTAACTCAATTGCATATTCCATTGGAAGTTCTTTTGAAAATGGTTCAATGAAACCCATCACAATCATTTCAGTCGCTTCCTCTTCAGTTAATCCTCTACTCATTAGGTAGAATAATTGGTCTTCTGATATTTTTGAGACGGTTGCTTCATGTTCTAAAAAGACATCACTATTCTTTACAACATTAACTGGAATGGTATCGCTAAATGAATATTCATCTAAAATAATCGTATCACATTCAACGTGGGCTTTAGCACCTTTGGCGTTTTTCCCAAAATCAACTTTACCGCGATAATTTACTTTACCGCCACCTCTTGAAATAGATTTAGAAATGATGGTTGAAGTGGTATTGGGCGCGATATGAATCATCTTAGCACCAGTGTCTTGGTGTTGTCCTTTTGAAGCGAAGGCAATTGAAATGGTTGTCCCTTTTGCCCCTTCTTCAACCAAGATACAGGAAGGATATTTCATGTTTAGATTAGAACCTATGTTCCCATCAATCCATTCCATATGGCCATTTTTTTCTACCCATGCTCTTTTGGTAACTAAGTTAATAACGTTATTAGCCCAGTTTTGAATGGTTGTATAGCGACAATGCCCATTTTCATGAACAACAATTTCAACAATTGCCGCATGTAGAGAATCTTTTGTAAAGATTGGCGCGGTACAACCTTCAACATAATTAACACTAGCACCTTCATCAACAATAATTAAAGTTCTTTCAAATTGACCCATTTGTTCACTGTTTATTCTAAAATAAGACTGCAGTGGTTTTTTCACTTTAACACCCTTTGGTACATAAATGAAAGACCCACCACTCCATACAGCACTATTCAGCGCGGCATATTTATTATCTGTATAGGAAACAATCGTCCCAAAATATTTTTTAACCAATTCTGGGTATTCTCTTAAAGCCGTATCCGTATCACAGAAAATAACGCCTTCTTTTTCTAATTCTTCTTGAGTTGAATGGTAAACAACTTCACTTTCGAATTGGGTTGATACACCACCAAAAAATTTTCTTTCCGCTTCAGGAATTCCTAAACGATCAAACGTATTTTTTATATCTACCGGAACTTCATCCCAGGAGGTCTCCGTTCTTTCTGAAGCTCTAATAAAGTATGTTATCTCATCAAAATCAATTCCACTTAAATCTGGTCCCCAAGTTGGGTTTGGTCTATTAACAAATTCTTCATAAGCTTTTAATCTAAAATCTAACATCCATTCTGGTTCATTCTTATATTTAGAAATGGCTCTTATCACATTTTCATTTAACCCTTTATCCAGTTTAATGACAGGTGTGTTTTCCGTTTGGAAACCATATTGATATTCACCAATAATCGAATCTATTTTCTTTTTATTATCATCCATTTGAACTCTCACCTTCTTTTATCAATCCTTGTTCAAGTGCTTTCCAAGCTAAACTAGCACACTTGATTCTTGCGGGAAATTGGCTAACACCGCCATATGCTAAGGCGTCTCCAATTAACAATGTATCATCATAAGGCTTTGCCATCAATAAGTTATAAAACGCATCGATAACTTTAAGAGCCTCATTCACTTCTTTATTTATTAATGTTTCAGACATCACTGAAGCACTGGAACAACAGATTGAACAACCAGTTCCTTCGTGTCTGATATCTGTAATTTGATGTCCGGTAACTTTTACTTGTATCGTCATATCATCGCCACAAGACGGGTTATGTAAATGTACCATAAAATAAGATGGATCTTCTATTAATCCTTTATGAAGCGGACTTTTATAATGTTCCATGATGACCGCTCTATATAAATGATCTAAATTCATTATATCACCTTAAAACTTTCTAAAAAAATCTCTTGCTTCAATGACTGATTCAATAAATTTGTCACAATCACTAAAGTCATTATAAATATAAAATGAGGCACGCAGGGTTGATTCAGCACCAAGCCACTTTAATATCAGTTGCGCACAGTGATGTCCTGCTCTGACGCAAACATTATTCTTATCAAAAATACTTGCAGCATCATGAGGATGGATCGTATCAATATTAAAGGCAATAATGCCAGTATCGCTATCTTGATTATATATTTTTACACCCTCAATATTTTTAAGTTTATTGGTGGTGTAATGATACAAAGCATCGACATGGGCGGTAACGTTATCTAAGCCAATTTCCGTTAATAAATCAATCGCAGCAGCCAGCCCAATTGCCCCAGCAATATTAGGTGTTCCCGCTTCAAACTTATAAGGACTTTCTTTAAAAGTCATTGAATCTTTCGTAACCTGGTTAATCATTTCTCCACCAAATACAACCGGTCTAAATGATTTTGCTAAAGAGGATTTCATATATAAGACACCGATTCCTGTTGGACCAAGCATCTTGTGACCCGAGAATGCTAAATAATCACAATCTAGATCTCTAACATCAAGCTTGATATGAGGTGCAGCTTGGGCCGCATCCACAACCACATGGGCGCCTACTTCGTGTGCTAATCTAGTTATTTCTTTAACTGGTACAGTATTACCCATCACATTGGAAACAGCTGTGATAACGACGACTTTGGTGTTTTGATTCAGGATTCGCTTAAAAGCCTCAATCGTTATTTTCCCGTTATTATCTAATTCAATAAAATTTAATTTTGCTTGTGTTTTTTGTGAGACGTTTAGCCACGGTAGGAAAGATGAATGGTGTTCCAATTCTGAAATAATAATTTCATCGTGTTGTCCTAGAATATCCAAATAGTGATTAGCAACCATATTTAAACTATTGGTCGTGCCTTTGGTGAAAATAATTTCTTCCTGGCTCGCATTCATAAAATGGGCTAATTTAATCCGTGCACTTTCATAAAGATCGGTTGCTTCATGCGCTATCTTATAAACCCCTCGATGGATATTAACACCTAATTTTTGATAATAATGATTTAAGGTGTCAATCATTGGAGTAGGTTTTAAACTAGATGCAGCGGTATCTAGATAAACAATATTAGGATTTTCTTCATAGATTGGAAATAACTTTCTAATCTTCTCTACATCAAGTATCATAAACGTTCATTCACCAATTCGACAAATCTTTCTTTTAATGGTTGGTCTGTAATTGCGTCAATAAGTGGTGTTAATAAACCATTAATCATTAATTTTTCGGCATCTTTACGTGTAAGACCTCTACTCATCAAATAATAAATGCTGTGTTCTTCTAATTTACCAACCGTTGCCCCATGTCCCGCTTTTACATCATGTTCATCAATCAATAAGATTGGGTTCACTTCAATAATGGCTGCATCAGAAGCGATAATGCCTTTTAAGTTTTGATAAGCATCTGCTTTAATCATGCCTTGAAGAATCTTTTCAACGCCATTCAAAATAACTTTCCCGTTTCCATTGGCAATTGCGATATTATGCATTAATCCAGTGGTGTATTTAGCAGCATGAATCAGTTCAATATCAATATTTTGAATATTTCCATAGGAACTTACCGCAACTGCTCTAATCCCAACATAGGCGCCTTCACCAGTTAATTTAGCTTGCATTTTCGCCTCTAATTTATTACTAACAAATCCGCCCATCAAATCAACTTGAGAATCTCTTTTTGCTTCAAAGTAATGGTGAATCGTCCCTTTTTCACTCTTTAAATCACTAATTAGTAAATAAGAAACTTTTGAATTATCCATCGCAGTTAGTTTTAAATTGTAGTTATTCGGTTCTAAATCTTCGCTGGCTACTTCTAAGATAAACTTAACTTCGCTTGATTTTCCAATGATAATTTCTAAGTTTTCGTTATTGTCATCTTTAAGCGTAATTTTAATGGGATCTTTAATAACCAACTTGTCTCTAACGATTAATTTTGGTGCATCATAAGTAATACCATCTATAATGTCACCACTAATGATATGGTCTTTTAAAATAATCTCAGGCATCTTTATTCACCTTCGAATTCGATGCCAAGTTCTTCTTTGACCCATTCGTAACCATTCTTATCAATTTTTTCAATTAAATCTTGTTTCCCAGTTAAAACGATTTTCCCGTTAATCATGATATGAACATAAGTTGGTTTAATATAATCTAAGATTCTTTGGTAATGGGTAATTAATATGCAACCAAATTCGTCGCTAATCATATCATTGACATTTTCACCAACAATCTTTAAAGCGTCAATATCTAAACCAGAATCAATTTCATCTAAAATCGCAATTTTTGGTTTTAACATTTTGAGTTGTAAGATTTCATTACGTTTCTTTTCTCCACCTGAAAAACCTTCATTTAAATATCTATGCGCCATATCTTCATTCATTTTTAATTCTTTGATCGTTGAATCGTATTTTTTAATGAATTCATAGATAGGCATATTTTGGCCTTCATTGTTTGCTCTTATAGCAGCTCTCATAAAGTCACTGTTTGTCACTCCTGAAACTTCTGCTGGATATTGCATCCCAAGAAATAAACCTGCTCTAGCACGTTCATCGACACTCATTTTTAGGATGTCTTGGTTATCTAAAAAAATACTTCCTTCGGTTATTGTATAGGTTGGTGATCCCATAATCGCTGAAGCTAACGTAGATTTACCTGTCCCGTTTGGTCCCATAATCGCGTGAACTTCACCGCTGTTAACTTCTAAATTCACCCCATTAAGAATATTTTTATCGTCAATTGACACATGTAAGTTTTTTATTGTTAATTTCGACATTTTTAGTCCTCCTCATTATCATATGTATTATATACTATTTTTGGTCTGTTATCTAATGAAATCACTTTTAAAAAAAGAAGACTGACGAAAGTCTTCTAACATGCTAATAATACCAGGATAATCAGTGGAATCAATAGAATACCTGAGGTAATAAAACAGGTTACAATATAATACTTGGGAATCGGATCTTCCTCAATCTTCTTCATATAATCGTAGTAATCTGTTTTAGGTCTTTTACCAACCAACATCAGTCCAAATGTTTTAAACCCATGAATGAGGGGAGATAATATGTTTAAATTCCAAACAAACATAATCCACCCGGCAAAAAAGATAAGCGCGAACGATAATGTCAGTGCGTCTGTCGCAGCCATTAAACTCCATTCCCATTGCCATAAAAGACCTAAGATAAAGGTAATACATGAAATAGCAGTCATTACCAAAAAGGTAATTAAAAGGCGTTTTCTTTTTTTTCTTTGTTCATCTTTTTTGAGTTGTTCGGTGGTCGGTTCACCTTGTTTTTTTTCTGTTTCAACCGCTTCATCTTCAATTAAAAAAGATGCTTTTTTTTCCACCAATTTAAATTTTTCTTTACTCATTTTATCACTCGCTTATATAGCTTAAAGCTTTAATGGTTTGACAGGTAAACAAATAGTATTTAGAAGGGTATCTTTTTTGTGGCTCTAAAAAATAGAGTTTATTCTCTTTATCAGAATAGCCAGCTGTAACATGAATGATTTGATTTTGACCTTCTTTATAATTAATAATTTGTTCAATTTCACTAATGGTGACATCATCCAAGTGTTCATACCGTTTAAACTGCAACACGATTTGCCTTCTAATTTTCAATTTACTCAAGTGAAATTTTTCAATCTCATGATTAATATCATCCGAATAAAAATCAAACCCCGGGTCTTTGGCTACCACAACAACTACTAATGTTTGTTTAACAAAGTAAGGGGTATGACTCTTTTTAACATAGGTTGAATAGAGTTGATACTGATTGTTATCGACATCTAGTTGATAGGTATTTTGAATATCTTTTAGCCAGTTCTCGGTATAGAGTTTTTTTGACAGTTGATAAGGGGGACGTTTATTTTCAATCATCAACAAATATTGATAATAGGTGTTATAAATGTTAAAACGAACCCTAAAAACCAGCAAAACCCCTAAATAAACGATTGCGAGGACAAAATAAATGCCTAATAAAATATTAGAATCAACCCCAGAACTTAACAAAATGAAGAAAATAGCTACCGCGATGATTAAAAAGCTCGTGAGAAAAAAGAGAATTTGATTTCTCTTTTTTTTATAAAAACTTAATTTTTCATTCTTTAAATTTTTTCCCATATGCCATACAACGTTAATCGTTGTGTTCTAGTGAATACCTCACCATTGATATACCATGTACCTGTACCAGTTTTATTTGAATTCCAACCTAAAAATTTATAACCTGCTGTATCTGCATACATTGTAAAGTCAATTATATCACCATAACTAACCACTTTTGAGTTTGGTCGAACTGGTGCGCCAACTGCCTCTGGGAAATTGACATTAAAGGTGACAGTAACTTTAATAACCGTATAGTGCGCATAAATAATAAAGTCACCGACGTAGTTTTGTGGAATCGATTGATATCCTTTGTCACCAGGTTTTGTGCCATTAACATTTTGATCGTACAAATACCATGCCGCAAATTGATACCCTGTCTTGGTTGGGCTAGGTAAAATAACGTTTTGTCCCGTTTTAAATTCGGTTGGGTATGTAGCAGGTAACGTGCCACCGTTGGTATCATAGATAATTTGGAATAATGCCGCAATCCAATCTGAATATAATACAATTGAATATTCTCCAACTTGATCTGTTTCAAAATCCCAAGGTTGCGTATGCGCTATATCTTTGAACCAACCATTAAAAATATACCCATCTCGAGTTGGATCTTCTGGTTTTTCAATGAATACACCAGATTCAAGTTGATATAAGTTGTCTACTTCAGAGGCATCAACTGGTGTATAAAAAACGACGTTGATACTATCATCTGTAGATTTTTTATCTTTGCAAGCAGCAGCTGTAAAAATAAACACGATAGCAAGTGCTAAGGTAAGAATTTTTTTCATTATTTTTTGCCTCCTACTTTAGAATTATTGATTAAGTTTTGTTGATCATATTTACGTTTAATCTCATCAAACTCTTGGTTGTTAACATAGACTGAGTGTCCTGGAGCAATTTCTCGTAATGTTGGTTTATCCGTACGATAATCATGCATTCTTGGATTATAATCAATCTTCACACGACCTTTTTCATAGTCTGGGTCTGGTTGCGGAATTGACGATAATAATGAAATCGTATAGGGATGCATTGGATTGGCAAACAGTTCTTCACTTGGTGCCATTTCCACTATCTTACCGTAATACATGACAGCGATTCTATCACAGAAAAATCTCACAACCGATAAGTCATGGGCAATGAATAAAATCGTCAACCCTAAGTTTGCTCTCAGTTCAGTCAATAAGTTAATAATTTGTGCTCTAATTGAGACGTCTAGTGAACTAATTGGTTCATCAGCAATAATGAAATTAGGTTTCATAATCAGTGCTCTGGCAATCCCAATTCTTTGACGTTGCCCACCACTAAATTCATGTGGGTATCTTGCCGCGAATTCAGGAGATAATCCGACTAATTCAAGTGCTTCAGCTACTTTTTGATCGATTTCATCATTGGTAAAGCCACCTTGAACAATTAATCCTTCACCCACAATTTCCTTAACCGTCATTCTTGGGTTAAGTGATGAGATTGGATCTTGGAAAATCATTTGCATTTGTCTAGAAACTTCTAAAGATTCCTTAGAACGGTTTGTATGTTTTACAAAACGAATTTTTTCTTGTTCTTGTTCGATTAATGCTTTGGCTTCTATTTTAATTTGCTTAATGTTTTCTTTTTGTTCTGGTGTAATGACTTCTTTTTCTTTTGAAACACCAACTAGCGCATTTTTTGCTTCTCTTTTAGTTTTTAAAATGTCTAATTTAATAACGGCAATCTTCTCATTAGCTTCAGCTTTAAGACGGCTAATTTCTAAGTTAATGAGATTGCTATCTGGTATAAGAACATTAGCTCTTTCAGTTTCATATTTAGATTTCGCTTCAACAAAAGCTTGTTTTTTAATTTCTTTTAGTCGAATTAATTCAGGTTTAATGTCTGCTTTTGATAATTTATTAGCTTCTGCTTCCGCAATTAAAGGTTGATACTTGGATTCAAGTTCGAGCATTTGTTCATCATATTCTTGTTTTAAAACCACCAATCGTTTGTCAATTGTTTCTTTATCAAGTGCTGCTGAATCCTTTAAACCAATTACTTTTCTTTCATAGGTGTTTTTAATGATATGCAATTTGGTTTTATATTCTTTTGAAGCACTATTAATCAATAATTCATGTTGAGCTTGAACCTTTTGTTCGTAGTTATATTTAATGTTTTCTCGTTCAAGTTTATAAAGGCTACTTAATTGATATATTTTAGCTTTATATTCTTCAATCGGTGCTTTTGCTTTTGAAACCTCTCTGGCTAAATTAGCTTTGATTTCATCAATGTCATAGTTAAATAACTCAATCTGTTTTGATAAGTCTTCTTTGATTTGATGTTTCTGAAATTGATTTGGTTTGTAGGATAATATTTTGGCTACTGTATCCTTTTTAATCTTATTTATATTGTTTTTTTGTGTTAAATACCCACCAGTAACTCTATTTCCATTTAAATCAACAGACCCGTCCGTTGGCTTATAAAGCTTAATAATGGTTCTACCTGTAGTTGTTTTTCCACAACCAGATTCACCAACTAAACCAAATACTTCTCGTTTATAGATATCAAAAGAAACGTTATCTACAGCTGGCACAGTGAGTTTATTTCTCCCTGAACCGACAAAGAAATACTTCTTTAGATTTTTAACTTCTAATGTTTTAGTACTGTAATCGACGTTGGTTGTACGTTTATTCATCGCTTAACACCTCTGTTTTCTTGAAGGGTCTTAACTGCTGAAGGTAATTCAACCTTTGGTGCGTCCGGATGTAATAGCCATGTGGCTGCATAATGTGTTTCCGACACCTTAAATAATGGGGGTTGTTCTTCAAAGTCAATTTCTAATGCATATTGATTTCTTGGTGCAAACGCATCACCTTTAGGCGGGTAAATCATATTAGGCGGTGTACCAGAAATTGCGTCTAATTTATCAGAGGTTGCCAAATTCGGCATCGATGAAAGGAGCGCCCAAGTATAAGGGTGCTTCGGGTTATAAAATACTTCTTCAGCGGTTCCGACTTCAACAATTTTACCGGCATACATTACCGCAATTCTATCGGCTACGTTTGCTACCACACCTAAATCATGGGTAATAAAAATGACAGATAAATTACGTTCTTTTTTCAATTTATTAATAAGGTCCAAAATTTGACCTTGGATTGTCACATCTAGGGCTGTTGTTGGTTCGTCACAAATTAAGATTTCTGCATTGTTCGCTAAAGCAATAGAAATAACAATTCTTTGTCTCATCCCACCTGAAAATTGGAAAGGAAATTGCGTATATCTTTTTTCTGCATCAGTAATCCCAACCAATTCCATCAATTCAATAGCTCTTTTTTTAGCCATTTTCTTAGGCATACCGAGTTTAAATCTTAACGCTTCAGAGATTTGTCTTCCTACACGCATAATTGGATTTAAACTACTCATTGGATCTTGGAAAATCATTGAAATTTTTGTTCCTCTGATTTGATGGAAATCTTCTTCTGGTAATTGCATAATATCTTGATTTTGGTACATGATTGAACCATCTTCATAGATGGCATTAGGTGCTAATAAGCCCATGATTGATCTCGCAGTAACGCTCTTTCCTGAACCTGATTCACCAACAATCGCCAAGGTTTCACCTTTATATAAATCAAAGGAAACACCACGAATGGCTTGTAAAATACCATATTGAGTTTTAAAAGACAATTTTAAGTCTTTGACTTCTAAAATTTTGTCAGCCATTATTCTGCCCCTCTCAAGGATGGATTAAACGCATCTCTTAGTCCATTACCAAATAAGTTAAAGGCAATCATTAATATTGCAATATAGAGCGATGGATAAATTAATAAGTGTGGGTATACTTGCATGACTTGTTGTCCTTGGCGTAATAACATCCCAACACTGGTCGCTTCAGCATAATTAATAATGCCTAGGAAGGAATAAGATGCTTCTGTAAAGATAAATGAAGGAATAGCTAGTGCATATCCGGTCACAATATATCCAAGTGTATTCGGAAAAATATGTTTAAACATAATACGTTTATCAGAGGCACCTAAAGTTCTAGCTGCCAAAACGTATTCTCTATTTTTGAAACGGTAAAACTGCATACGCCCGGTGCCATAAGAACTAATCCAGCCTGTGGCCGTAAAGGCAACTAAGATAACCCAAAGCGCATTACCAAACCTTAACGTGAGTAATGTTAAGACAACCATAAATGGAATTGAAGATAGTATTTCAACGAATCGGTCGAAAATTAAGTCTACAACACCACCATAATAACCAATAATAGAACCTAAAGTTAATCCAATAAATGTATTAACAATCAATACAGCGAGGGCCATAATAAGTGATACTCTAGCACCCTTCCATATTTCTGTGAATAAATCTTTACCTTGGTTGGTGGTTCCAAACCAAAAGTACGTGTCTTCTGGTTGTTGTTGAAGTGAGGCCATGAACTGGTTTTCCCTAACTTCATATTGATAATATGGTTTGCTTGGGTCAGTAGGATTTGGGCTGACTTTAATGTCAAGAATATCGATAATAATATTTTTTTTCATCAATTCATCAAATTCAGCTTGAGTTCTTGATTTTCTAACTGATCCAAGTGGATCTTGATAGTTTCCCGTTTGATTTGAATCTATAATCCCAAAATACGATTCTGGCATATAAGATTTTACATAATTTTGATATCTATAATAATCAACTTTAACGGTTAATTCTGTAACATTCGCATAATCAGGATGATTCGGATCTTCTTTTAATTCTTCTGGAAATCCAGAAACGATGATACCTTCACCAAAATCACTATGATACATATAGGTTAAAAAGCGTTTGCCTCTTGTTAATGTTTTAGTACCATCAAAAATCCCGAGTTTTTCTAATCCAGGAATTTTCGGTGTTAAGTTTTGTAACCTTGGTGCTGCATTGGGGTCTTTGGTTGGTAAATCATAGGATTTTAAATACGGTCCAATTAACACGAAGAAAAATAAAATACAAATGATGATGAAGGCAACCAAAGACGCTTTATTTTTTCTAAAGCGATTCCAAGAGTCTCTATAATAACCAATCTCTTTTGTTTCAAGCGGTTGATCAATAATTCTATCTTCAGCATCATGAACCAATACAAGTTTTGCTTTATCGATATTTTTCATTATGCAATCTTACCTCCACCAACTCTGACACGTGGGTCAAACAATGTATAAGAAAGGTCACCAACAATACTGGTTAACAATGTTAAAAACTGCGAGAATGCTGTGATTAACATTAGTAAAGCATAGTCCTGACCGAAAAATGCCTGTAAATAAATACGGCCTGTCCCGTCAACTCTAAAAATCTCTTCTGTAATTGCGCCACCAATCATTACACCAATAATCCCAATAAAAATCCCTGGTAAAAATGGTACCATTGCGTTTTTAAGCGCGTGTCTAAATGTGGCTTGACGTTTGGTTAGACCTTTTGATCTAGCTAATAAAATATAATCTTGAGTTAGTTGTTCAGTTAATTCAGCACGAATTGATCTTGCTAGCCCAGGAATACTGGAAATGGTTAAGACAGTGACAGGTAAAATATAAGTCTGGATGCCATACCAAAGTCCCAGCTGAGCAATTTCAGAATCGGTCGCGATTTTATAGTCAATAGCCCACCCTAATTGGAAATGGAATATATATTGGCTTAATACTGCAACCACGAAATAAGGCACGGAAATAAAAACCATAATTCCAATCGATAAGATATTATCAATCGGTTTGTTTTTATATAGTGCTGCTGTAATCCCAACAGTGATTGCTAAAGGTACTGATAAAAGGTAAGGGACTATATTAATTTTAATTGACGCTGGTATTTTACTGAAATAAACTTGTGATACATCTCGTTTTAATAAATGCGAAAAACCGAATGAACCGGTCGTAAAAATATTTCTCACCCATAAACCGAATTGTACAATAATAGGCTTGTCCCAACCTTCTAATTCCTTATATCGTTCATACCAAGTATTATCTGATCCTAAATTAGGTACATAGTTATTTGGCATTAATTTAATGAATACGAAATATAAAAAAACAGTTATGACGAAGGTAAACACCATTAGTCCTAGTCTTTTTAAAAAATAATTAAACAAACTATCACATCCTTATAGTTTAATATCATCTTAAACCGCAGTTAGTCATCAGAGTAACGGCTATTTAAAATAATATTGATTTTTTGTATGTTATTATTGAGAAATAGGCCTGAGATAATCTATCTCAGGCTCTATCCTCAAATAACTATTTTAAATTAAATATTGTAATTATTCAGCAAAATCTGCGTCAGTGTTTAGATATCTATATCTATTTGCACCCCAACCAAAGACTAGTGAATATTCTGGCCATTCAATTACAACGTTATCAGCATATAATGTAGCGCCTGAACGTGCAACCGTTGGAACCATTGGCATGAAGTCAAAGAATACATCTTCAAATACGGCAATCATATTGAATAAGTCTTGAGCAGCGCCTGCGAAAGGTTCTTTCATCGCAGCTGGATATGGATCATTGTTAGAGAATACAACATTACCGATGAAATCTCCCATTGGGCCTTTATAGATGCCGGCTTCTTTACCATCGGCTGCAACTAATTGTTCGTATAACCAAGTGTAACCTTGTGCATCAATTTCTTCTTCACCAAGTTCAACCAAGTAATTGTATGTATTAGTTAAGTTGATTTCAACTTCTCTAGTCCAGTAATCAGCGTTATCAACGGCTCTTACATATACATATTCATCTGTAGTGCCCGTCTTTAATGCGCGGAGAATATCATTTCTCTTGAATGTTAATGGATCATGAGCTGAACTTGCTTTAACATGAGCTAATAAAGCTGCTGCATCGGCAAATGTGCCACTGATTGTTTCTTTAATTGTTGTTGGAGCAGTCGCTGGTTCATAAATGTCCCAGTGTCTATTAGACATATCATATGGTTGAGTCATACCTAATTGACCACCACCGATACCAATACCGTTGAATGCAATTGCTGGATATTGGAAATAACCATCTGTATTTAATTCGAACCCAACGTTATTTAATCTTAAGTCAAAGTTCCAAGCTGCAGTTTCTTGTTTTAATTGGTTAGCGTCCATTTCCTTAATTTCAATAATAAACTTAGCTGAAGTGAATAATGTTTCATAAGAGTTCTTAATATAAGTAACTAAGTCTCTAGTAAATTCATCAATATCAGAAATTAAGATTAATTTAACTGGTCCGGTATTGCCTTCTGCAATCCATCTGTCATAAGCAGCATTGAATAATTGTTGTGCTCTTTCAGGAATATAACCTTCAACGTCTTTAGAAACACCATATTTTTCAAGAATAGATAAGTGTTGTGGGGTTTCACCATAGGTTAATGCGTCTAACATGTAGTTCTTTGCATTACCTGGCATTGGGAAAATAGAAGCTGTATTTGGTGCGTACACACTGTTTGCATAATATTTTCTATCGAAACCATAGAACATTGCTTGTCTAAATTCTTTATCAAACATGATTGAAGGGTGAACAACTTTGTTTAGGTCTGTTGTAGGTTCTGCTAAGTTTATCATGAGGTTTTGTGGATAACCGTTCCAAGATTTTTTAACGCCTGGACGTTCAGCATATTCATCATAATAGTCTTTTGTTAAACCGGCAACTGATAATTTACCTTGGTCAAATAATTGGAATTTTTGGTCTTCGTTATCAACGATTTGAATAACTTGGCTCTTGAAGTTAATTGTGCCTTTTAATACATAGTCATAGTTTTTGTTGAAAACGATCTTTTGGTTTTCATCCCAAGACTTAATCACATATGGACCATAAGAAACATATGGAGTCAATGGTGTACCATAAGTTGAATTTGTTGTACCTGAAGTTAATGATGCTGTATATTTTGCAGGATGAACCAGTTGCATACTACCGAATGATACAGCGTTCGCTTGTGAAATTTCTTCGAATGTAGTAATTGTAAATGTGTACTCATCAATTACTTCAAATCCAACTTCGCTCCAAGTAACCGCTCCAGTATAATATTCAAACGCATTAAGAATTGGATAACCGTTCTTGTTGTCAACAGTTCTATAATATGAGTTTGCTCTATAGTTGTTTTGGACTGGATCAAGGAATTGTTTTAATGTAAATTCATATGTATAAGCAGTAACTTTTGTACCATCTTCAAACTTAACATCATCTCTTAAATGATAAGTCCATTTGGTATCTTTGTAACCAGTAGCTGCATCTCTATCATACTTTCCATCTTCAGTTAAATGTTCATCACCATCTGAGTCCACAGGGAATTTTGTTGCGCCAACTAAAATGTTTTGATAATCTAGTGCATCAATTGAGTATTGTTTTGCAATAATCTTTGAGAAATCACTTGGATAATCAGCAACATTTTCTTTAACCGCTTTATCCCAATCTATTTCTGTTGAATATAAAGGGGTAGATAACATATCCATGAAGTCTCTTTCATGACCCCATTGATATGTAAGTGGATTTAAGATAATTACTGAATCTGAGTTCATGCTTGATGTATAGGTTTCACCATCTGACCAGTTGTGTCCTTTAGAACTAAGTGGTTCATAATAAGCATGTAAAGTTAATGATTCTGTAACAGTTACAGGGAATTGGACCGCTTCAGGTTCTAACCATGTTAGACCTCTTGAAGACTTGAACCATCCCTTGAATACAAAGCCGTCTTTAGTAGGTGCTGCAGGTGCTGTAACTTGTCCACCTGAAACAGGTAATAATACTGGTGCTATTGTTGCACTTGTCTTTGTATTAAAACTTACAACCAATTCTTCTGTCCAACCAGCATAAAGGGTAATGTTTCCTTTAATTGGTGTATCAAATGTAAAGGCTGCTGTTGCTGCTGCATCTGTAAACCAACCTTTAAAGGACAATTTGTTGCCTTCTTGGGCTTCTTTAGTAGGATCAGCAGGTCTTTCTACTAATTTACCACTTTCAACCTCAACAGCTGCAACTGTAGTTCCGCCTTGAGAATCAAAAGTTACTGTATACTTAGTAGTACCGCAGGCTGCAAGTAGTAATACTGCTACTAAAGCAACCATTAATGTCATAAATCTTTTCATTTCTCTCTCTCCTTTTAACTATTTTTATAGTTTCTATGATTTTACTACAAAAACAAAAACTAGTCAAGTCATTGTTATTAATTTCCTTTGTGTTTATCTTATATTCACCTTGAAACAAGGCTTACATCATCGTTATTTCGTTTAAATTGTCCTGTTTTTGGTAACCAGATGATATGATTCAGTAATTTTGTGACTTTATCTTGGTATTTACAGGTCTTTTAATACAGTTTTTATTAGAAATCGTTTTCATTGATTTTTAAAAGCACTTTCATATTTTTTTTACGTTTGGATTAGATATAATAAAGGTGTCAATGTAAAATTCAACTTTTTTGAACTAATAATTTGACAAAATTACGTATTTTTCTCCCAAAAAAAATACAAAGCGTTACACCACGATTAGACTTTGATTTGATATGCCATCTTCAAATCAAAAGTCTATAAACGGTGACTCCCTTTCAAATAATCTCCCCTTTTGGAGTTTATAATAGATAAAGCATCTTAAAAGATGTTTTTTTTTATTCAATTTCTCTTTCCTTAATATTTACGCGCACGAGGAAGAATAAAAAAAGTAGAAACCATTTCTTATTAGTTTCTACTTTTTTAAAGTGAATATTACATTTATGTTTAATAACTAATTTCCATTGACGACCATTTGAATGTATTCATCGTTAAACAATTGGGAAACACCAGTGAATAATATATCTGGTGTCACACCATATTCAACATTCTTTAAGGTACCGTCGGATAATTTTGTGCTCATCGCGCTAGAACTACTCATGAAAAATACATCGCCTGTTGGAGTCACAATGCCACCGATACTTGATGCCCCACCACTTGAAGGTAGTCCGATCACTGTAGCAAATCCCATTTCCTTAGCTGTCGCTGCCATTAAGTTAGCTGCGCTGAAGGTGACTGATGAGGTCATAATATAGAATTTCAAGTTGTATGCCGGATATGAATCGATGATTTCTTGAGAATAACTTGAACCATCGGCTCGATTCATTGAATGATACATAATTATATCATCCGTCATATACCCCATTGTTCTCCAAACCGCACCAAGGTTACCACCACCATTGTTTGTAATATCAACAACAATGTTTTTAATGGTTGGATTTTGGGATAGTAAGCCATCAATGTCTGCTTTAAATTGATCTGGTGTATCCACATCAAACGAATCAATTGTGACGATGCCTGTCTTGCCATCTGGTGTCACTCTTACAGGTTCTAGATTTGAAATACTCACTAAATCATCGATTGTCCAGTAGCCTTCATAATAGGCTTGTGTTCTTTGACCCAACATCTCATAAGTAAGATTAATTTTATAACTTACCGGTTCATAATAGCCTGTTAATTGATGATACGTATGGAGATCATCTAACCCATACACGATATTAAATACTTCTTTATAGTGTGATGTATCAAATCTGTGCATCATATTATCGGCATATGGCGCTAAGAAAGTATAATAACTGGATAAGCCTTCTGGTTTTAATCCATAAAAATAATCTAATGTTAATGCCAAATAATCGTACGTGAATCGTTTTAAGTCACTTGGGATATTTTCTGTGTTCTTAGAGGACTGTTTAATGACATCCACTACATCTGAGGCACCGTCTAAGATTTGATATGAATCAAACCCGTAAAGTTTATCACCATTGAAATAGGTATCATAATATACTTGTCCAACAAAGATTAAATTAGCCAGTGCTTGTGGCATTAAAAACACTGTGTCTGTCGTTGTTTCATAGGTCACCAAATCCATACGGTATTGATTAAAGTCAATCATAAGGCCATTACCTTCAACAACCGTATAGTTGCCATAAGTTAACCCTTCGCCAAAATCTGTTTCTGTTGAAGCCCCTAACACATTAAAAAAATCAAAGTTTTCGGTTGTTAAGGTGTTATTGGTGAAATCAAGCGTTGCTTCATATGATTCTGTTTCCACAATAACATCATTTTGTGTGTATTCAGCAATATATTTAATGGTGATACTAGAAGGGCTATTTTCAATAACATCGATATATCTAACCACATAATACACTTCGTTATCGTCGTCTATGTATTGTTTTGGGGCATCCTTAACACTGTCTAATGCCCCGTCCAATAAGTATAAAAATGCACTAACATCCACATAAGGAATCGCACCTGACTGCATATAATAAATATCAATTACCCCTGGGGCAACGATATACTCCTCTGCTAAAGATTCAAATTCGATTTCGATACTACTTTCCACCACTTCTTCTAAGAGTGGTTCAATTAATATGGTGAATGTCTCAGTCATCTTGTTACCTGATAAAGAGGCGGTTACGGTTAAATTAACCAACACTCCAGTTGAATTATATTCTGCCAAACTGACATTCCCTTTATCGGTTAAGTATTTAGGGTTATCACTCTTATAAGTAAAAAAGGCGCCATTTTGTCCTTTACTAGGTAACTCTAAATGTGTAGAAGTGCTATCTGGTAAATTTAAGTTGTCCAAATCGTCATTGATTAAGGCTTGATAATCTGGGTCAATAAAGTTAGCGTACAAGGTTAAATTGCTTGTCACTGGTTGTGAAACATCAAATTTAACCGTAAAGCCACTGTCCTTATACCAGCCTTCAAACGTTTTAAGTGCCTTGGTTGTCGTAACTTCATTCATTACTTGCCCGTCAAGCACTATTTGTGGAGCAACTTCTGTCCCCTCTGTGACAAAAGTAATGGTGTGTTCCTTGATGAACTTGGCGTAAATATTAGTGTCTTTAGAGATTAATTGATCAAACTCAAATTCTTTAACAAATTCACTGTCTTCATACCAACCGTTAAATTGATATCCCTCAAGCACTGGATCAGCTGGCTTTGTTACCATAGATTCAGGTTTGATGTCCTCCGTATGAATGGTTTGCTCATTATTTAAGAATGTAACTTTATATGTTTTAGTTGTACATCCAGTAATAATCAACAACATTAATAGTAAACTAAAAACTTTTAATCCTTGTTTAAACTGTTTCATATTTTTACTCCTTGTAATGTATTAGATATATTTAACAATTTTTTAGCCACAAAGTCAACATTAAAAACCCCAAAACATAGAAAAAGCGACCCAAACAGGTCGCTTTACGATTTAATTATACTTCGTAATTTGAATAATCCATTGCACGCATTCTTTGATAGTTATTCCATCTATTCTTGGCGTCTTTTAAGTTCGCCTGTAATAATTCTTCAGCGCGATCAGGATTAATTTGTGATAGTTGCGCGTATCTAGTTTCACTTAATAAGTAATCTTGATACTTATCCCATACTGGTGGTTTAGAATCGATTTGTAATGGATTTTTGCCTTCTACAAGTAATCTTGGATCATATCTGAATGTTGGCCAGTAACCACATTCAGTTGCTAATTTAGATTGTGATTGTGAGTAAGTTAGACCGCCCTTAATACCATGTTCAATACAAGGTGAATAAGCGATAACCAAACTTGGTCCGTTATAGGATTCTGCTTCTTTAAGTGCTTTAATGACTTGAGCAGGCGATGCACCGTGTGAAATTTGGGCAACATAAACGTGTCCATAACTCATTGCCATCGCGGCTAAGTCTTTCTTCTTGGTTGGTTTACCACTTGCTGCAAACTTCGCAATTGCACCTTGAGGCGCAGATTTAGAAGATTGTCCGCCTGTATTAGAATAAACTTCTGTATCAAGAACTAAGATATTAACGTCTTCGTTATTGGCGATAACATGGTCAATCCCACCGTATCCGATGTCATATGCCCAACCGTCTCCACCCATAATCCATTGTGATAACTTCACAAAGTAATCTTTTAGGCTTAGTAACTCTTTGGCAAATGGTTTATCAATCTTAGCAAGCTCTTCAACTAACTTAGGTGAGGCTTCTAAGCTGAAGTCACCATCATTACGTTTTTCAATCCACTCTTGTGCTAATTCTTTTAATGGTTCATCCATTTCATCTAAATGGTTTGCCAGTAAGGTTTGAATTCTATCTCTAGCGGTTTCATAACCAATACGCATCCCAAAACCAAATTCAGCATTGTCTTCAAATAGAGAGTTTGCCCAAGCTGGTCCACGACCATTAGGTAAGGTTGTATAAGGGGTTCCTGGATAAGATGCACCATAAATGGATGTACAACCAGTTGCGTTTGCCAGTAACATTCTTTCGCCAAATAATTGGGTGATTGCTTTAATATAAGGTGTTTCACCACAACCGGCACACGCCCCACTAAATTCAAATAATGGTTTGTTGAAGTTTAAGTTTTTAACATTATTTGTCCCAATGTTTTTATAAGTTACTTCATTAAAGAAATAATCGGCAATTTGTTGAGAACCTTTTTCAAGTTCACCACCAATTGGCGTCATTCTTAAAGCCTTACCTGGTGCTGGACAGACATCAACACAGACACCACATTCCGTACAATCTAGTGTTGAAACTTGGATGGTATATTTATATTGGGTTAAATCTTTTCCTTTAGCATCTAATAACTTAGTGCCTTCTGGGGCATTCGCAGCTTCAGATTCATCGGCTAAGAAAGCTCTAATAACGGCATGTGGACAAGCGAACACACATTGGTTACATTGAATACACTTATCAAATTCCCATTCCGGAACAAAGTTTGCGATTCCCCGTTTTTCATAAGCTGTCGTGCCTTGAACCATTGAACCATCTTCTAAACCAAGGAAAGCAGATACTGGAAGAGAGTCGCCTTCTAGTCTATTAATAACATCCGCAATATTCTTTACGAATGCTGGTCTTGTGTTATCAACTTTATCTAAGGCATCCGTTAAATTAGCCCATTCCGGTTTAACTGGCACTTGAACTAGGTGATTTCCACCCGCATCAATGGCGTCATAGTTAAGTTTAACGACGGCATCCCCTTTTCTACCATAACTCTTTAAGGCGTAGTCTTTCATTAAGCTTTGGGCTTTTTCAAACGGCATTAATTGTTCATTAAGTTTGAAGAAAGCACTTTGCATAATGGTATTGGTTCTTCTACCTAATCCAATTTCATAGGCTAAGTCAACTGCGTTAATGATATAGAATTTAATATTCTTTTCGGCTAATTGACGTTTTACTTTATTAGGTAAGAAATCTTCAATTTCTTCAAGTGGGGTTTGGGTATTAAGTAAGAAACGTCCCCCTTTTCTAATCCCTTTTAACATATCAAATTTAGTTAGGTAACCATCATTTGAACAGGAAATAAAGTGTGGGTTATTAACTAAATAAGTTGATTTAATCGGGTTTGGTGAGAAACGAACGTGCATTCTGGTTGTTCCACCCGCTTTTTTAGAGTCATAAGAGGCATAAGCTTGAGAGTAAAGTTTTGTGTTATCGCCAACAATCTTAACGACATTCTTAGAAGCACCCACTGTTCCATCACTACCTAAACCATAGAAAATAATTTCACTGGTAGAATCGGCAGTCACGTCGATTTCTTCACTAATATCAATAGAAGTGTGGGTAATGTCATCATTAATCCCGACTGTAAAGTGGTCTTTTTGTTCCCCTTTTAAGTTCTTATAAATCGCATTAACCATCGTTGGTGTCGTATCTTTAGAAGATAGCCCGTAGATACCACCAATGATTAATGGTTGTTTTTCTTCCCCATAATAGATCGATTTAACATCTAAATATAAAGGTTCACCTGTACTACCTGGTTCAATGGTTCTGTCTAAAACTGAAATTCTTTCAACCGTCTTAGGCATTTCATCTAAAAAATATTGTTTCGAAAATGGTCTATATAAGTGAACACTTAAGATCCCCACTTTTTGACCTTTCTTATTTAAGTAGTCAATCGTTTCTTTTGCGGTTTCAACAATTGAACCCATCGCCACAATAACATCAGTTGCTTCAGGATCACCATAATAAACAAATGGGGCATAACGTCTGCCTGTTTCTTTAGAAATTTCTCCTAAATAGTAGTTAACGATATCCGGCACTTTATCATAATGAGATGCTTGAAGTGTTCTTGTTTGGAAGTAAATGTCATCGTTTTGTGCGGTCCCTCTTGTTTTAGGGTGCGCCGGATTCATGGCGTTATCTCTAAACTTTTGAACCGCTTCTTTATCCAGTAAACGATTGAATACTTCATAATCAAGTACTTCAATCGTATTGACTTCATGAGAAGTTCTAAACCCATCAAAAAAATGTAAAAATGGAACACTAGATTTGATTGCCGCTAAATGGGCAACCCCAGCGATATCCATAATTTCTTGAACAGAGTTACTTGCGAGTATTGCAAACCCTGTTTGTCTTGCTGCCATTACGTCTTGGTGGTCACCAAAAATAGATAGTGCTTGAGAAGCGATACTTCTTGCTGCTACGTGAATAACCCCAGGTAATAATTGACCAGCGATTTTATACATATTAGGGAGTTTTAATAGTAATCCCTGAGATGCAGTAAATGTGGTGGTGAGTAAACCAGCTTGTAATGAACCGTGAACCGCACCTGCTGCGCCAGCTTCTGATTGCATTTCAACAACTTTAACAGGCATTCCAAACAAGTTCTTCTTGCCTTGTGATGCCCATAAATCAACGTGTTGTGGAATTGGTGAAGATGGTGTAATAGGATAGATACCTGCTACTTCTGTAAACGCATATGATGCATAGGCACATGCTTCAGTACCGTCCATGGAGTGAATTTTCTTTTCTGCCATATTCTATAATCCTCCTTATATTTTTTCTTATTCTTTAAAAGAACATCCGCACTTGTCATTATAAAGGAAAAAGTCCCATAAATCAATATCGATTGGGACTTTTACCTTAATTCACCATATGGTTTATAAATTTTCTATTTTACCGTATTTAAATATTTCACTACAGCATCAGCATTTGTTTTAGCATCGGCTTTTTTCCATACTTTTTCAATCTTACCTGTTTCATCAATGATGAAAGTTGATCTAATCATGCCATCAAAGATTTTTCCATATAAACTCTTTTTTCCATAAGCCCCAAAGTATTTTGAAACCTTATGATCAGGATCGCTCAACAAGGTAAACGGTAAGTTGTATTTTTCACTAAACTTAATATGACTATTAGAATCATCTGGGCTAATACCATATAAAACAACATTCAACCTATTTATTTCGTGATAATTATCTCGAAATGAACAGGCTTGGGTTGTACAACCCGGTGTACTATCTTTGGGATAAAAATACACGACGACCTTCTTCCCTAAATGTTCCGATAAAGTGTGTATGTTTCCTTCTGAATCCAATAAACTAAAATCATTCACTTTCGTGCCTACATCTAACATAATAGCCTCCTTATTTAACCGTCTTTCTCGCTTCTAACTTTAAAGTATCATAGGATTCACTACCTGTATAATAGGCAGCGCCAAATCTAAATTGAACTTTTATATTGGTTTCATTCAGGTTATCTTTGAACTGTTTGACCATTTCCGTTAACATGATTTCATGGATGTTCGCTAATAAAATAATATACCCCTCGTCCCAACCAACCGGATCAATCTTAAATGACTTATCTAAAAATTTTCCAAACGCTTTTAGAACATCATCCGGATAATTACCAATTAAGACAAGATAAAGTAAACAAACCGCTTTTAATTTTCCTTCTTCTTTTTGTTTGATGAGTTTATTATATTCTTTAACAAGATGGTCTTTTGTCAAAACATAATACTTATTATCTAACTTTTGATGATATCGATAATCGATAATATACAAGCCGATAATGGATAATAAAATAAACCCCGTGAAAGAACCGGAAATAATCGCTGCATTACTTTGATTTAACAAGATTAAAACAATCGTTAAACCTAAAAATAATATAAATGAAATATAAAAACTTCTTTTCTTCATAACATCACCACACTTATTATACCTTATTTTAAACCATTTATAATAAAGATTCACGCCTTATTTCTTATAGATTAATAATCTTAAACTGTTTAAAATGACTAAAATAGTTGAACCTTCATGGGCTAATACACCAAGGGGAATCTCTACCAAACCAAATAGATTTAAGGTTAATAAGAAAACAATAACACTAATGGAGAAGATAACATTTTCCATAGTGATCGTTCTCATTTTTTTAGATAAGTTGATCATTTTCTTAAGATTAACTAACTTATTATTCATGAAAACCATATCCGCGGTTTCTAGTGATACCGCTGCACCACTTCCCATTGAAACACTGACATCACTAATGGTTAATGCTGGGGCATCATTAATGCCATCACCAATCATTAAGACATGATGACCTTCCGCTTGAAGTTCCTTAACAATCTCACCTTTTTGATTAGGAAAACATTCACTAATTACCTTCTTAATCCCTAACTCTTTGGCGATACTTTCAGCGATATATTTATTATCACCCGTCACCATGACAGTTAAAATATTGGCTTTATTTAAGGCTTCAATTGTTTCTTTAGAACCTTTTCTAATCGTATCTCTCAGTTCTATAATGCCGACCATCTTGCCATTTTTGGCAACATTAACGATTGTATTTCCAGATTCTCTACTCGCTTTAATATCAATTTGACATTGCTCACACTTCGTCATGTCAAAACGACCGACCATCCAACTATCTTGGCCAATTGTTGCCTCAAGACCGAAGCCTGGTTTTTCATGCGTGTCTACTTCAACCTGTTCAACATGCTTAAAATGATTCACAATTGCATGAGCAAGCGGATGAGTGGAATGGCTTTCAATCGAAACAACCGCTCTTATAAACTCTTCTTCATCGATGTTGTAAGTAGGATATCCAACCACGCTTGGCGTCCCTTCAGTTATAGTCCCAGTCTTATCAAATAAAACCGTATCTATCTCATTAAGTTTTTCTAAAGAAGGCCCCCCTTTAACTAAGATCCCTTTTCTGGCTGCATTTGACATACTAGAAAGGAGTGCGGGTGTAATACTGGCGACTAGCGCACAAGGTGAACCAACGACTAAAACAATAATGCCTCTTTCAATCGATACTTCCCAATCCCACCAACCGGCTAACGCAGGCACAACCATCAAAAAAGCCGCAAGTATTATAACGATATATACATACCATTTTTCAATCTTTTGAATCATGGTTTCGGTTGGTGTTTTAGAGTTTGTAGCTGCCTTAACAAAATCAACTATTTTTTGCACAACCGTATCTTTTGGATCTTTAATAACTTTAACTTCAATGGTTGAAGTCTGATTAATCGTCCCGGCAAAAACATCATCACCTACAAATCTATCGGCTGGAATAAATTCACCGGTAATCATTGATTCATCAATCGAGGTGTTTCCTTTTGTTACCTTACCATCAACCGGAATTTGTTCCCCCACTTTAACCATCACCACATCACCAATCTTTAAATCCTTAACTAAAACGGTTTGTTGACCGTTTTTAGTCATTAACACCGCTTCAGATGGTGCTAGAGTCAATAACTCCGTTAATGTTTTTTCACTCTTTAAGGTGGTATATTCTTCTAATATCCCTGATAAGGCAAATATAAAGATTAAAATAGCCCCTTCAGCATAATCACTTAATACAAACGCGCCGATTGCTGCTAGAATCATGAGTATTTCTACGTTTAATGATTTGTTTATAATTGTTTTTGTAATCCCTTCTTTAGCCTTAGCATAACCACCAATCAAAAAGGCCAAACCAAAAACCGACATGATTAATCCCTTATAAGTAATCGGATCAAGAAAACTTTGTAAGAGGTAGCCCACTATAATTAAGACCAGTGATATCGTTGTAAAAATAACATCTTTGATTATTTTATTCATAAATACTCCCTTCTTCACTATAAATTATATTATAAATAACATCATATTTATACTAAATAATACGCTGTTTATAAAAATAATGATTTACAACCGTATTTTGTTTACTACTTTATTTTTTTTATAAACTACATCCTATTAAACTTCTTTTCTTTTTCGAAAATAATTCTGTTATTCTCTTATTATGATAGAATAACAGTAACATAGTATAGATAGGAGAATTCCCTTGATAACAATAAAACAAGTTTTAACCCATAAAGATCAAAGAAAATTCACTCTTTTTCCTAATAAATTATTTAAGAATGAAGATAACTTTGTGCCTGCGCTTTCTAGCGATGAAATGAAAGTATTCAATAAGAAAAAGAACCCTGTGCATGAATATTGTGAGTCAATCTGCTTCTTAGCTTATCAAAATAACCAGGTAGTAGGGCGCATAGCTGGAATCATTAACCACGCTTGGAATAAGTCTCAAAATACAAAAACAGCCAGATTCTCAAGAATCGATATGATTGATAACATCGAAGTGACTAAAGCCTTAATTAACGCGGTTGAAACTTGGGCCATCAAACAAGGGATGGACACATTAATGGGCCCGATTGGATTTACCGATTTAGACAGAATGGGCATGTTAGTCGATGGTTATGAGTATTTAAATATGTTTATTACGATTTGGAACCCACCCTATTACCACGAACATCTTGAACAATTAGGTTTTGTAAAAGATGTCGACTGGGTGGAAAAAAGAATTATGATGACTCAAATCCCTGATAAAATCAAACGCGTCGCCGAAATCACAAGAACCCGTTATGGTTATAAACTAATTAAAGTAAAAAAAAGAAAAGAAGTTTATAAATACATTTATCCCGCTTTTAAAATGTACAACATCGCCTTTAATAAACTCTATGGTTTTTATCCGCTTAGCCAGAAAGTTATGGATTACTATATTAAACAAATGATTTTAATCGTTAAGCTCGATTATTTATGGTTTGTCTTAGATAAAGAAGATAGCGTCGTGGGGTTTGGTTTAATGATGCCTTCGCTTGCCCTTCCAAACAAAAAAAGTAATGGTAAACTGTTTCCATTAGGCCTATTTAGAATTCTAAGAGCCTTAAAGAAACACGAGGTGGTAGACTTATACTTTATCGCAGTTGATCCAAACCATCATTCCAAAGGGATCCCTGCTTTAATGTTAGAAGACGGCATCAAAGAAGCCATAAAACATAACATTAAATACGCAGAAACTGGTCCAGAACTTGAATTAAACCATCAAATTCAATCCACTTGGAAGGATTTTGATTATATTGAACATAAACGTAGACGCTGTTACACAAGAAAAATAAAAGGCATTTAATTGCCTTTTATTTTTGCTCTAAACCCTTATTATTTGTCTTTTTAAATAAACCAATGGTTAAGACGATTAAGTTAATTAGACGATCTTCTTTAAATCACTCACCACTTCAATAGTGGAATTGGTAATATCATAATCCATCAACAAAACTCGGACTTTATCTTTAATCGATTCTATTTCATTTAAATTATCTGTGGAAACAAATAAGGTTCCCACAAATATACTTCTATTTCCATCAATAGAATGGGTATGGATGTTAGTGACCTTATTGACTTTTTCTAGTTTTAAGATCTTTTCTTCTAAAGACTTAAGGTCTAATTGTTCCGGCACTTTATTCATAAATATCTTTAGTGAATCAATAAATGGTGGTATTGCCTTATAAAGGATGAAGGCAGCGATTAAGATTGCGAGAACAGGATCTAAAATATACCAGTTCGTGTATCTTAAAATAATGGAAACGATGAGGACCGCAAACCAACCTAAGACATCTTCTAACATATGTAAAGACAACATTTTCTCATTTTTAGAAGAGCCTTTATGCATTAACCATGCCGCAAAAACATTGATTATGATCGCAATTATTGCCAGGATTAACATCCCCTCATAATCAACCTCAACAGGATTAATTAGTCTAGGTACACTTCTGATAATCATCAAGAAAGAACCCATTATTAAAACAATACCCGTAAACAAAGCCCCTAAAATAGAAAATCTTCCATAACCATCTTTGTAATGGCTATCAGGCTCTTTTCTAGAAAGTTTTTGTAATACCCAGGCAACCCCAATTGAAATTGAATCGCCTAAATCATGAACCGCATCACTCATGATCGCAACACTATTGAATAGTGTTCCAAAAATAAACTCTCCAACAGAAAAAAATAAATTTAAGAAAAAGGCAATCCCTATATTTTTTGTTGAAACATCTGCCCCATGATGGTGATGATCGTGATCATGGTCCTGTTTTTCATTGAGGACTTCTTTAATATCCGTTTCGTTAATTAAAGTTCCTCCATTTGATTGAACTAATAATTTAACCATCTCATAATCAGTTAGATTATCAATCGTTAAAACATTAGATTCCAAATCATAATTTAGCCCTTCAATATTCGATTTATTATCGAGGATTTCTGCTAATTTGGAAGAACACTCTTCACAATGAAGTCCGACTACTTTATATCTATTACTCATTTTTATCCCTCTAACTAATAATTATACATCGTTTTAGCTAAAAGTTCTATTTTGATATATCTATTAGGACCTAATCTAAAAAAAACCATCAAAGAAAACCCTTTGATAGAAGTTTTTATTCTAAATCATTTTAGCTATTTGATTTTAAAATTGTTTTTTGAAGTTCACATTCGCTAAATGTTGTTTCAATAATGGTAAATTTTGGCTTATCATCCGCATTGCGAGATGCTTTATGTCCTTCTTTGTGTTCTTTACTGGTTAACCATTTGTGAAATGAGGGTTTATCAACCCAATAGGATACCACTTTGACTATGTCATACACTTTATCCTTTGAATCTAATAATAAATCCATATGGTCAAACCCTTCAAAACCATGCAATGGTGATGGTTTAGAAAATTTTTCAATAACCATGTTTGAGAATTGTTTCTCAACCTTTATATTTCTAATCACAACAAACATAAAATCATCCTTCTTTCTACAATGTATCATTTTCATACGATCGTATCGATAGTCCGATAGTCAAACATTTATATAATTACACTACACTTTAATTTTGGGATTATAACACTGATCACCAACACAATAGGAAGCCTCTTTTTTAACTTTGTCTTTTACTTTTTCTTCTCGGTAAACTTGTTCTAACATTTGTAAAAAGTATGCTTCGTTTTGAGCGCCATTCACTAAATATTCTCTGTTTATAACGAATCCAGGTACCGCTTGAATCCCAAATGAGTGTGCCAAATCTAAATCATGATTAACTTTGTTTTTGATTGCTTTAATTTCAATTAAGTTTTCAATCTCTTCCGAATTGAAACCATATTTTGATACTAAATCAGTTAATACCTCTAGTTTTGAAATATCAAGTCCGTTTGTAAAGTGTGCAGCATAGATATCATTGATTAACGCACTTTGAATTTCAAAGTCTTCACACAACTTCACCATCATGTGAGCCAGTCTTGAATTAGCAGGAATCATTTGATCAAGGTTATAAATTAAGCCTGTTTGTTCAGCCATTTTCTTAGGGAGCTCGAAAAGTTTTTTAGCTTCTTCTACAGTTGTACTTTTTTCTAAGGCTAAATACTCATATATATTTAAATTGTCTTGATTATCAAATAACGGATTTAACAAATAACTTCGGTATATTACCTTAACTTGATCTTTATGTTTAAATTTATTAAGGGCTTTTTCAAATCTTGTTTTTCCGATATAACAAAAGGGACAACTAAAATCAAACCATATCTCTATTTGCATAATTACCTCCATATATTTATTATATCGATTTTGTTTATTTTAATAAAAGGATATGCACGTTTAATCGTTATTTATGAAGAGTGTTAATCATAAAAAAATGAGTTTTTTAATCCAACTCATTTTTATTAAGACTATTTTTTACCAAATGCTAACCATTTTTTCTTTAGGTAGGAACATCGCGTCAGTTTCCTCAATTTGATAGAATTTTTGGAATTCTGGAAGATTACTCAACTGTAAATTGGCTCTTAAAATAGATGGCCCATGAACATCAACCGTTAATAATAATTGATTATATTCCTTAGATGATTTTTGGCGCCAGACTCTGGCCCAGTTTTTAAAGAATTCATCGTAATTATGGGAGTTATCTTTTTTGGATGCTTCTAGGGCACATCTTAATCCACCACTATCAGCGATATTTTCAGACACTGTTAATTGTCCATTACATTGTCCATAACCTGTTTCAACCCCATCAAAAAGTTTAATCATGTCTTGAGCTTTCGTATTAAACGCTTCTAAATCTTTCTCAGTCCACCAATTAAATAATGACCCGTTTTCATCAAACTTAGCCCCATTATTATCAAAGGCATGTGAAATTTCATGTGCCATTACCGCGCCAATACCACCATAGTTTTCACTTGGTGTTTGTTCTAGGCTGTAATAAGGTCTTTGAAGAATGGCGGCAGGGAAAACAATTTGGTTATTAAGCGGATTATAATACGCATTTACCATACTTGCGGGCATCTCCCATATGTTCTTATTAGGGGCTTTATTAAACTTCATAAAGTTTTCTTCATTTACGATTCTATTCATGCTTAATCTTTCTAAAATTAAGTTTGAGCCTTTATCATAACTACCGACTTTAAATCTATCATAGTGGGGTGGTAGTTCATCAGGATAGCCAACATGAACCGATAAATTATTTAGCTTTTTTAAAGCTCTTTGTTTCGTGGCTTCATTTAACCAATCATTATGACTAATTCTTTCTTCATAAACACCAATCATCTCATGAACCATCTTTTTAACATCTTCTTTGGCAACCGGTCCAAAATAAGTTTCTCCGTAATATAAGCCAACCACTTGGCTATATTTATTATAAGCTTGATAAAAGGCTGATTTTTCTTGACTTTGAGCTTCTTGAATCCCCGCTAACGCTCTAGAAAATGCGCCACCGGCAATTCTGATTTCATCTGATAAATCAGAGGCAAATCCAATTGCGTTGGTGACAATCATCCAGGATTTAATAAGTTTGAAATTAGTTTCATTAATAATACTATCAAACGCATTTAAAAAATCTAAATTCATGACAATCAACTGATCAACTTCTTGTTTTACTAATCCTTCTGCTTGGTCCATTAGGTTAAAGTTTTTAATTTGCTTTCTAACATCCTCATTTTTAACGGGATTATACATTTTAACGTAATCAGCCGCCTCAACACTTGATTTTGTGACAGGAACTAATAATGCATCAAAGGCCAATGCTTCTGTTAATAGTTTTGAGGTTTCTTCGTCACTGAAACCATATAATTTTAATAAGGCTGAAGTGGTTTGACTAAATAAACCAATCAATTGGGCTTTGGTTGTTTCATCTTTATAGTAAGATGTATCTGGTAAATATAAACTCGATGCACCAAAATATAAAACTTGAATGTTACTATTCATAAAATCTTGAGATACCCCAACTGAAAATGGCGTTTCAATACTTTCTAACGTTAAGTCCTTAAATGCTTGTTCAAAGTCTTTAAGGTTTTTTAACCCCTTAATTTTATTTAAAACCACGTTAAAAGGTTTTACACCCAGTTCATTTCTTTTATCAAAATCCTTTGTCATCTGATAAAGTTTGATAAACTTCTTTAAGTTTTCATTTAATCCAGTTGGATCAAGTTCCCACTTTTTAGCTAAATCCATTAAAGTCTTTTCAATCCCTAAATGAAGTTCAATAAATGCTGAAATTGTTGGTTGATCAGAAGGAATAACCGCCTGTTCTAGCCAGCTATTGTTTACTGATTGATAATAATTTTGTTTAATTAATTCTTTTTTCATTCTCTCACCTCTTAAAGTATTGTAACACTTTTAATTATTAATTAAAAATAATCTCTAATAAATTATCGTTAAATTTAGCTCACACTAACGCAAAGTATAAATAAATTAAATGGTAATATGCTATTCTATTGATAGAGGTGTTAGTATGTTTGAAAAAGAGATTATGTTTGATCCAATGAACCTTACTTATACGAAACAAAATCTAAAGCCAGTTTATCAAGCGAATAAAAATGCCTTAATTGTGATAATCGGACAAGCACCCGGTGAAAAAGCTCAACAAAGCGGTATTCCTTTCAATGATATTAGCGGGGACAGGCTAAGAAGTTGGATGGGGATTGATAAAGAAACCTTTTATTCTGAGAAAATAGCGATTTTGCCAATGGATTTTTATTTTCCGGGAAAAGGTAAAACTGGGGATTTACCACCTAGAAAAGGATTTGCGGAAAAATGGCATAAAAAGATATTGCACCAAATGCCAGATGTAAAATTAATTATTCTTATTGGTGCTTACGCCATCAAATATTACTTAGGCGTCCAACCCGTTACTGAAGCAGTTAAACATTATTCGGTTTATTTACCGAATTACTTTGTCTTAATTCACCCTTCCCCTTTAAACCAAAGATGGATTAGTAAAAATCCTTGGTTTTTAGAACTACTACCTGTTTTAAAATTAACCATCAATAATATATTAAGTGAGTGATTAAATGCTAATTATTAGTCCTTTTACAGACCCCTATAAAAATCTAGCCTTAGAAGAGTATATTTTAAAGAACCTGGTTCTTAATGAAACCATTCTTTTTCTATGGCAAAATGATTCTTCGGTTATTATTGGCAGAAACCAAAACATTTATGAAGAAGCGAATCTTCTTTATACCAAAGAACACGCTATTCCTGTTATCAGAAGAAAAAGTGGTGGTGGAACAGTTTATCACGACTTAGGAAACATTAACTATTCCGTTATCGCTGATAAAACCGGTTATGTAAAAGCTTATGAGAAACTTACCAAGCCGGTTGTCGATTTTCTCATTAGTTTAGGTCTTGAGGCCCATTTTTTTGGTAAGAGTGATATTTATATTGGTAATACCAAAATATCTGGTAATGCACAATACCTGTTTGGTAATCGAATCCTTCATCATGGTACTTTATTATTTAACTCAAACTTAGAGACATTAAACCTCGTCTTAAAAAATAAACCATCAATTTCAAGTACTTCTGTCAAGTCCAATCGGGCTTTAGTGGGTAATATTAGTGACTACATCAATCTTAGTTTGACTGATTTTAAAAATAAAATGATTAGCCATTTTAATATGCCCATTTATACGCTAACAGAATTAGATATTGCCAAGGCGACTCTACTAATGAATGCTTACCAATCTTACGAATGGAATTACGGTGAATCCCCAACATTCAATATTCATAAAGAGTCTAATCATTATTCGGTTAACCTAACCATTGAAAAAGGGATTATTGTCGCTGGCTTAATAGCCTACAATAATCGTCCTTTAGATCAACCATACCTAAATAAACCGTTTCATCCTGATACATTTAGTGACTATCTTGAACTGAAAAATATCTTGTTTGAATAACAAAAAAGTTGAGCCATCTTGCTCAACTTTTTATTTTAGATATGAATTGGTTTATCAATCGCACCCAGTGCGGCTTCAAAGGATAATTCACTTAAGGTTGGATGTGGGTGAATTGCCTCAGCTATTTCATAGGCGGTTGCTTCTGCTTGCATCGCGACCGCATATTCACTAATCAGTTCAGTGGCATTATAGGCAAATATATGTGCCCCTAATATTTCTAAATATTTTTTATCCACGATTAGTTTTATAAACCCTTCTGATTCACCATCAGCCAGTGCTTTACCCACCGCTTGAATCGGTACTTTAGAAACCTTATAGTCAAGCCCTCTTGATTTAGCTTCTTTTTCAGTTAATCCAATTGAAGCAATTTCTGGTGTACCATAAATATTGGCAGGAACGCGGTCATAGTTCATCTTAGCGGTTGGTTTACCTAAGATATGGTTTACCGCAATAATCCCTTCATGAGAAGCAACATGGGCAAACATTTGTTTACCATTGACATCCCCAATCGCGTAAATCCCTTTGACAGATGTTTCTAAGTATTCATTGGTGATAATGTTCGCTCTATCCATCTTTAAATTTAGATGTTCTAACCCTTTTGAATTGGCTCTTACGCCAACACTCATTAAGATCGCATCCGCATCCAGCGTCAATTCTTTGCCTTGATGTTTATAAATAACTTGATGGTCGCTGACTTTAATCACTTCAGCTTCTGTCGCTATTTTAATCCCATCTTTAGTAAGAGTCTTCGTATAGGCATTAATTAAATCTTCATCCATCATCGGTAGAATCGAGTCAAGTTTTTCAATAATCGTAACTTCACTGCCAAATGTTTTAAATACGGTAGCGAATTCAACCCCAATCACGCCACCCCCAACAATCACCAATTTCTTGGGAACTGCTTTAATATGAAGTAATTCTTTTGATGTGTACAAGAAGCCCTTTTCATAAGCATCTTTTACCCCATCAATAGGTGGCATAATGGCACTAGACCCTGTGGCAATAATGATATTTTTAGTGTCATAAATTTTCGTGTCAACTTTAACTTGACTGGAGGATAGTATTTCACCAAATCCGTTAATGACATCGACCTTATTCTTCTTTAATAAAAACGATACTCCACTCGTTAATTGTTTAACGACTTTATCTTTACGGTCGACTATTTTTGGCCAATCAAACGTAATATTTTCTGTGGTAATGCCAAAAAAGTTCGCGCGATTAACGGTCTTAAAAACACTGGCAGACTTTAAAAATGTCTTGGTTGGGATACACCCATCATTTAAACAAATTCCGCCAATATTTTCTTTTTCAATTAAGGCTACTTTAGCGCCCAATTGTGCCGCTTTAATTGCGGCAACATAGCCCCCTGGGCCGGCACCAACAATAATAATATCGTACATAATTCCTCCTTACTCCAACATTAGAGTAGTTGGGTTTTCTAAGAGTTGTTTGATTCTTAGTAAGAATCTTCCCCCTTCAGCACCATCGATAATGCGGTGGTCAACCGCTAATGAGAGTGGTAAGACAGAAGCTATTTCTATTTTACCATTTTTAACCACTGGTTTTAAAGATATTTTTCCGATCCCGAGGATGGCTAGTTCTGGATAATAGATGACTGGGGTTCCATGTGAAATACCCACAGAGCCAAAATTAGTGATCGTAAATGTCCCGTTTTGTTGTTCCTCAAGGGTAATCTTTCTGGCGTTGGTTCTTGTGGCTAAATCATCAATTGTCCGTGCTAGATCTAACATCGTTAACTGATCAGCATTTTTTACATTTGGGACAATTAAACCATCTTTAGTATCAACCGCTATCCCTAAATTAATAAACTTTTTAATATAGACTTCATCCGTATCATGATTAAAACTGGCATTAAAAATTGGAAATTCCTTTAAAGCGATGATCACCGCTTTAGAAATAAAGGTTAAATACGTTAATTTAACCCCACGATCAGCGGCATAAGCTTTTGCCTTAGTTCTAAAATCAACTAAATCATCAACAATAATTTCATCCATTAATACTGTATGTGGAACAAGCGTTTTAGAAGTTGTCATTGCGTTAGAAATAGCTTTTCTTAATCGAGAAATTTTTATAACTTCAAATTCACCATTTGGTTTTTTGACCTCTGGGGCAATAAAACTTGAGGCTTGAGCGACCGGTTTTCTAGTGAGGTTTTCTAAATCAGACTTTAAGATTCTCCCTTGTTCACCGGTGCCTGAAACTTGACTTAAATCAATAGATCTATCACTGGCTATTTTTCTCGCAACTGGTGAGGCTAAAACACGGGTACTGGTTGGTTTAACCTCAGCTTGATAAGATCCGATAATTTCATCCGATACCACTATCTCACCGACAACCCCTGCGCCGCTTTCTTTTGGTTTCTCTTCTTTAGTCTCTTCGCTTGATTCAGTCTTTTCTGGTGCTTCATTTCCCCCTGAGGCGTTATCAATTAAGGCAACCGTATCACCCACATGAATGATTCCACCTTCTTTGGGACCCAGTTCTTTAATCGTACCGGCTTCAGGGGAAGTTAATTCCGCATTTACTTTGTCAGTTTCAACCACCACTAATAAGTCCCCTTCAGCGACCTTGTCGCCGACTTTAACATGCCATTTTAGGATGGTTCCTTCATGAATACCTTCACCGATATCCGGGAATTTAAATGTAAACATAATAGCCTCCTTTATGGTTTAACAACCGCTAAGCGTTGTAGTTGTTGTTTAATATTTTCAACATTAGGGTAATGATACTGTTCGCCTCTTGCGAGTGGAACGGTAATATCAAAGCCAGTTATTCTAACTGGGGCAGCTTCTAAATAATAAAAAGCTTTTTCATTGACTAAAGTGATTAATTCAGCCGCAGGCCCGTAAGACTTAACGGCTTCATGAACCACCATAAAACGACCCGTCTTTTTGACTGAATTAATAATCGTTTCTTCATCGATGGGTGAAATGGTTCTTAGATCAATTATTTCTACAGATATGCCTTCTAAGTCTTTCACTGCTTTTTCAACTTCTCTTACGAGTGCCCCCCAGGCGACTACCGTAATGTCAGTTCCTTCTTTAACCACATTGGCCTTACCAATTGGAACTTCATAGTAGCCTTCTGGAACGTCTTGTTTACCGGCTCTATAAATTCGTTTTGGTTCCATGAAGATAACTGGATCTGGATCTTTAATCGCGGCTAATAATAATCCTTTTGCGTCATATGGGGTAGAAGGAATAACCACTTTCAATCCCGGAATATGACCTAAAATAGTTTCTAAAGATTCAGAATGGTGTTCTAAAGCTCTAATACCGCCACCAACTGGAACTCTCACAACCATTGGGACTGTAAATTGTCCTCTACTTCTATTTCTAAACCGTGCGGCGTGTGTTACTAATTGATTATACCCAGGAAAAATAAATCCATCAAATTGGATTTCTGCGACTGGTTTTAATCCATTAATCGCCATTCCAATGGCACTGCCAATGATGGCATCTTCAGCAATTGGGGTATCAAAAACACGTTCTTTACCATATTTCTTTTGAAGACCAGCAGTGACTCTGAATACACCACCTTCATATCCCGCGTCTTCGCCAAACACAACCACATTCTCATCATTTTCTAATGCCATATCTAAGGCTTGATTAATCGCTTCTAATAATGTAATTGGCATCTTATTCACTCCCCTTTAAAAATGCTTTATGGGTTTCATATTGTTCTTTTAGTTGCGGTGTCATCTCTTGATAAGTATGTTCAAAGATTTCAATTAAATCAACATTAGCCCCATAAGATTCAACTTTTCTAAACGTCTCATTGATTTCTTTATTCACAGCCTCAATTAAGGCTTTATCTTCTTCTTCACTCCAAAACCCTTTGTTAATAAGGTATGCTTTAAAACGTAAGATTGGATCTTTATGATCCCAAGACTGTTCTTCTTCTTTAGTTCGATAAATTGAAGGATCATCAGAGGTTGTATGCGGTCCCATACGGTAAGTATAAGCTTCCACTAAACTTGGACCTTCCCCTTTTCTAGCTCTATCGATGGCTTCTTTTACGGCCACATAAACAGCTAAGAAGTCATTGCCATCAACTTGAACAAACGGTGCTCCAAAGGCGACAGCTTTTTGAGCAAACGTTTCGGCGCCAGTTTGAACAGATGTTGGGGTTGAAATGGCATATTGATTATTTTGAATTACCCCAACCAAAGGGGCTTTAAAGGCAGACGCATAATTTAATCCAGCATAAAACTCACCGTGTGATGTCCCCCCATCACCAATGGTGAACACCGTGACTTCATCTGTTTTTCTATACTTAGAAGCCATTGCTAAACCAGCCCCAATATTACTTTGTGAGCCAATAATAACGTTAATAGGTAAAATCTTAACCCCTTCAGGTCTAATTGAACCTCTTTCATTCCCATACCAATATAAATAAACGGTTTCTAAAGGTATTCCACGATATAAAAATAAGTTTGTGTCACGATACATTGGTGAGAACCAATCTCTATCTTCCATTGCGGCAGCAATGCCTATTTGAGTTGCTTCTTGTCCCATTGAAGGGGCATAAGATAACATTCTACCTTGACGTTGGAACTGAATCGCTTTAATATCTGCATTACGTCCCATTACGGCTGTTTTATACATCTTTAGCAATACTTCTTTTGATAGTTTTGGTTCATATTTTTCATTGACAACTTTTCCTGTATGGTCAATTATTTGAAATTGTTTTATTTTACTTCCATCATATTTCGTTAAAACCATGTTTATCACTCCTCATGTTTAATTATATTATTGGTTCTAATTTATAAAAATCGTTATGCTTATTCATATAAATAAAAACAACCTTATTTATAATTGTCTGAAAAAAAGGGACTGTAACGAAATAAAAAGTTATAGTTCAACAAAAAGAAAGGGAC
>ENA-UOOH01000117-UOOH01000117.1-fermentation-metagenome-genome-assembly--contig:-NODE-117-length-92552-cov-55.648562_pt1 | contig 92552 bp, 88 predicted proteins | sample MGYA00245778_ERZ724025 | MGnify/ENA primary metagenome ERZ724025 (study PRJEB28704, sample SAMN03018313) | fermentation metagenome | biome: anthropogenic terrestrial biome; feature: soil; material... | reverse complement strand
GGATTGCAATCTGTCGGCACAGGAAGCCGTGGAAGCCCTGCTCTTTAGGGCGGGGGGCAGTCACTTCACGAAAGAAACTAAAAGGCTCTTCGCTGAATTATGTGGGTGAGTTCAGGCAGAGAATATGGCCTCTGTTCCTCTGTGTCTCGGTTGGGTCAGTGCATCGCAGTTCACCACAGAGGAACAGAGAATTTCTGATTCAAGTCCACCCATACCAAATAGCAAGGAGCCAACTAAAAAATTAAAATAGCACTCCTTTGGGCTCGGAGATCAGGGTCACAGGACGGCCTGAGAGCTGGGCGGTCAGCCATGGGTCAAGGCCTGTATTGTCTGCTGTCTGCTGGCCGTTACCTGCATTGCTATTTATGATGATGGGCGTGCTATTGGCGGCATAATATGGATGGTACCATGATGGTGCATATCCTGGTGGGTAGACTGTGCCATTATAAATCTCAAAGCCCTTTGGCGCGCTCCCCCAGTTCCAGAGATTATTGCGAGTCTCCTCGATTTTTGGCTCTTCGCCGTGCTCTTTCAGCCATGAGGCCCCATATTCTCCTCCCACATCCAGAAAAGACTGAGCTGATTGTGGGAAGATGATCATAAGGCTAATGCAGATCATTATTGACAGCATCGTCTCCATATGCACATCCCTTCAATTCTTTTCATGATTTCAATAAATTGCTGTTGCTCCCTCTTAATACCCCATGTGGTTCATCCTCAATATCTCGATGGTCCTGGCATTACTGGAATCGGGTGCTTGCGGGATTTTTTTGGGAGCAGATCCCCACATGGAGAGGTTAGCATAGGCTCCGGTTTCATTGGTGACATTGGTGGTGTTCACAATGTCTTTAAGGAGCATTTGCCCCTCATGGCCTGAGATATCCACGGACTGCGCGCTTTGCGAAAGGTTGATGGTCTTATTCTCATCTGAGGCGGAAAGGGATGAATTGTTGGCAAGGTTATCGGATAGCTCTGCCAATAGCATATCGCCATTAGTGCCACTGATATTGATTGGTGATCTGCTCTCCGCAAAGAGGACAAGGGCCATCAATATGGCTAGAATTAGAATCGTGCACTTCATATATCCCAAAAGGTCTGATTCATCGCCGGCTTAAATACGCTTTGCTGCCCGTTTGCAATATAGATCTGGGAAATCATGCTAATGCCGCAAGATTGATAACGTTGTGAGTAGAAACTCATATGAGTCAGCAAAAGGGGGCTGCAAACAAAGCCTTATATCGCAGTCTCATTGCCAGCGATGAGACTTGTGAAAAATTGCGGCATTACACAGGGAATGGATCGATTAATCGCAAAGAATGTTTCGGATCAAGGGATGAAAGATGTCTGATGAAGAAAAATCCACTGCAAAGCAATCCTCGCCTCAATTCATACCCAAATTAAAGGGCAAAAGGGTATTGATCCGTCTGACCTCCGGAGGTCAGCCGGTTACTGGGACTATTGAGTCATTCAACTCATATGAGATCCTGCTCCAGACTGCAAAGGGAGAGCTACTGGTATTCAAGCATGCTATTGCCACCATCGAGGTCGTGGACGAGCCCAGAGGGTATAGGCCTGCCGTATGATGACGATAGCAGTAGACATCTCAGTGCATCTTGGTGATCGACATCTTTGCCGGCAACGCAGCAAGTTTTGCTCACTGAAGGGCTGCAAATAGAATCATCCTCTCCTATTTTTAACAGATTCTCTTTATTTGTCTTCTTGCCAGCCACCTCTCCAGCCAGCTTGCTGCAAATAGAATCACCGCAGAGGCCGTCATGCCTAGCAGTGGATAGCTCTGGCCCAGAATGATGGCAATGAACCCTCCTCCTGCAATGGCCGAGAGAGCTCCATTACATGTAAGCCCGAGTCTATCTTTATAGAATCCGGCGAGCACAGGCATGAGAAGGCCGCTGGTGAATACTGTGTAGGCGATGAGCAGGGTTTTGATGATATCGGGATTGGAGACTGCAAGAATTAGAGCAGATGCTCCTATTGCCACTACTGCTATCCTGGAGACCTTCATCATATGGTCCTGAATGGCGTTTGGATCTGCGTTGCTCCTCACCCTCCTGTACACCTCTCCATAAATATCGAAGGTGAGGATAGATGTGGCAGTCATGAGGCAGGTATCGGCTGAGGACATAAAGGCGGCCAGGAGAGCTGCGGCCACCAAGCCCACAATCGCTGGCGAGAGGAGCCCTGCCATCAGGGATGGAATCGCCTGCTCTGGGGTGATTGTCGGATAGAGATATCTGGAGAATATTCCCAGTGAGGTGATCAGAAATGCCAGGGGTATCAGGAGGACCGCGGAAATGAATGCAGACGCCTTCGCCCCTTTTGAGCTGCGGGAGGAGAATATATGCGAATACATATCCGGGCCAATAAGGTAAGCTGAACCTACGACCAAAATCATGGAGATCACTTCCCAGCAATTCATTTCAGCAGATGTGGGAAAGCTCAGCTGGATGAGGGGCAAGGGTCCCGCGGCCTTCAAGGCTTGCCAGAAAAGGGCTATCATTCCAAAAATTATTATCAGGATCTGAAACATGTCAGTTCTTATGACGGAATTTTTTCCTCCATATGCAGTATAGAGAACGAATACCATAGTGCAGGCAACCATGTAATGGGATATATCCCCACCAAAGACCGCTAAAAGGATATTTCCAGAAGCTATGATCTGAACGGCGATCACGCCTATCCAGGAAATGGCGATGAGAATAGATGCAGCAGCCCTTGCTCTCTCCCCCCAGAAGGAGCCGACAAGCTGGGGCAGAGTGCTACATCCGGTGGCTCTTATCTTTTCAGCCAGAAGAACAGACAGCAACAGCATTCCTATTGTGCCCGAGAGCAGCCACCATGAACCTGGAAGACCCCGGCTGTATCCCAGGCCAGCCATTCCTATGGTTGTGGAGGCTCCCATTATCGTTGCACAAAAGGTGCCTGTGAGGGCTATAGTCCCCTGGTTTTTGCCAGCAAGATGGAAGTCCACCAGCCCTTTCAATCGATGGCGCCAAGTTCCTATGATAAAAATGGCCAGCATATAAACTGCTATCGCTATGACCGCGTGATTCGTAAATCCTCCTGGAAAGCATATGGCTGATTACGTCTCTTGTATTGCATTCCTGGACAATGTGGGACTGCAGTTATAAGGCTGGTCATCTTTCTGGATCTCTCCGGGGGAGTTCTGCCGGAAGAAATTTAAATATCTTGCGCGTAGTTGTCATTCAAAAATTATCGTGGATGGTGAAAACAATGAAAAAATTCGGAATGGCTGTGCTGATCATGCTGATGGCGGCATTATCGCTGACCGCGATTGCTTATTCATTGGACGGCGTTGAATATCGGCCTGCTGAAAAAGCGATGGAGAAACTCTTCGAAAAGGGTATTGGCGGTCCATGGGTGGGCGGGGACCCATTCACATCCGACATCTTCAAGTCCGATGGGACCCAGATGGGTCAAAAGCAGATGACTTCAATCCAGTTCCCACTTTCAAGTTGCCAGCTGATGGGATTCTTAAAGACTGACAGCGGGCTGATAATCGCTTCCGACAAGGATAACAGCCTCAAGCTGAGTCCCGGTCCCGGCAACTATCCTGTCTATGGATGCTTCGAGGATGGCAAATTGATGGGTCTCTTTATTGATTTCAGATTCTTATCTATCTGAGGGTCCGTTCCGGGCTCTCGCATAGCTTTTTATGATGCAAGGCATTCCCTCATGACAGGCATGGACACAATACCCAGCGTTTGGCGATATGGTCTTGCCCTGTTGATTGTGATTGCAGGATTCGCCGCATTTACCTGGTATCTAACCACCGGAATATCAAGCTCTTTCGGCGGCCTGAGCCAGATGGCCGCACCCGGTGAGCTGGAGCTTGATCTCAAGGAGCCTGGGGAGTATACCATCTTCTACGAGAATAAGAGCTACTTCAATGGCAGCTTCTATATGACCGTTGAGCAAATACCAGGCCTTCAGATTGTGGTGATGGAAAAGTCTTCTGGCCGAAGGCTCCAGACCTATCCCGCACCAACCGGCTCAACCTATTCCATCGGTGGGCGCTCTGGCCAGTCCTTCATGGCTTTCCGAGCGGAAGATGCAGGAATCCATGTGATAAATGCGTCCTACCCATCTGAGCCCGGGCCGAAGGTTATCCTGGCAGTGGGAAATGAGGTCCTGGAGGGTTTGCTTCGTATGATAATGGTCTCTATGACCTTGATCTTGGTCTCGCTGTTGATTGCCGCCATTATCACCTACACAACCTATAAGGGGAGAAAGAAAGCGCTTGAGGCGGAAAGATAAAAAAAGAGGAGAAAATAATTAAGTTCGAACTGCATGCGTCCGACCCGTTCTAAAAGCGGAATGTGCTTAGGGCCGCACGCTTCTGCCTTCTGGAATTTTAAGATACTATCTTCTTTATTGCATCGGTCCCTCTGATCTGCCTCAAGCTTAGAATAGATGTAATCAAACTGAAGCGGCGCAGAACACATGAATTTCAGAAATTCTATTTTATCTTGACTTATCCCGGCGCATCTCCTCAATCTGCTTCGATCCATCTTCTCCCCGCTAATAGCAGGTATCCCAAGGATACTGCAGCTCTGAATGGTCGAAAAATTAATAAATAATCATTACGTATATGACAAGAAACACATTTTGCGAGGTGAAGAGAATGACAAAGTATCTCATTAAATGGCAAAAGAACGAGTCATTGATGCCAGCGGATCCTGCTATGATGGCTAAGTTACAGTTATCATTGCTCGAAGTGGCAAGGGCAAATTTGAAATCTGGTAAGATGATTGACTGGGGATCGTATTGTGATGCATCTGGCGGATACTGCATTGTGGAAACAAATGAATCTGAGCTATTCGATCAAATACTGAAATGGTATCCATATATCTCATTCGATGCAAAGCCAGTTCTTAGTGTGGATCAAGTTATAGGAGCAATCGATAAAGCTATGATTGAATCGAAGCCAAAGTAATTTATATAAATGAGATCGAATGGCATAGATGGGTGATGAAAGATCATCCTAAATCATTCTTCCCATCTGGAAGGCACTGCCCAGGAATTTTCCCACCCCGTGATATTTGCGCCCCTCAGGCGAGAACAGAAGCGGCCTTATCTTCTCGATATCCGGAAGGCCATCGGGACCCAAGCAGCTCTCTTCCGCTTTGACATCCAGAATCTCTCCTATGAATTCCGTGTGCAGACCGATCTGGACAGAGGAGTGCAGGCTGCATTCCAGGGCGAGGGGGAACTCTTTTACAAAAGGAGCGTCAACCAACTCCCCCTTTACTGGGGTGAGCCTTGTCCTGGCGAATTTGTCCTCGTCCCTCCCGGAGGCCATGCCGAAATAGTCCGCCTGATGAATGTATTCCTCAGAGGGCAGGCTCACAGTGAAAGCTTTTCGCTCCATGATATTCCCATAGGTGTAAGTTGCCTTGCGAAGAGAGACGGCAATGCATGGCGGGCTGGAGCAGCAGATGCCTGCCCAGGCAGCGGTCATGACATTCGGCTTTCCCGCCTGGTCATAGGTCCCAACCACGCAAACCGGTGCAGGATACAGCAAGGTCTTCTTTCCCAGAGATATCTTCATACGAACTCCTCGTTCATCATTTCCCGATCATATCCGATGATCTCTCTACCATTGGTTATAATGCACCCTCTCCTCCTTGTATCTTTTGGAGGGGGCCGGTTTTTCGTTCGGGTAGCCCAGAGCGATCAGGGCAAATGGTGTGATCTCATCCGGAAGGGCAAATAGTCTCCTGAATCCCTCTATCCTGTCCTTCATAGGATAGACTCCAGCCCATACCGCTCCCAGGCCCAGGGCATGCGCAGCCAGCAGAATGTTCTCCACAGCAGCAGAGCAGTCCTGCACCCAGAAATCTGGATATCTCTCATATCTGCTGTCCCCGCAAACCAGAATAGCCAGAGGGGATTGCCTGCACATTGCCGCAGTGGGGCAGATCAGGGGAATCTGATCCAGAATCCTGCGGTCGTCTATCGCCACAAATTGCCATGGCTGCTCGTTTCCGGCAGAGGGGGCAAGCATGGCCGCCTCAAGCAGCTCTCTATAGATCTCTCTGGGGATATCTTGAGGCTTGAATTTTCTGATGCTTCTGCGAGTTTTTATTGCTTCCAGGGCTTCCATAGATACACCTCCAATGAGATAACAGTGTCTTAGTTCTTTATAAATTTGTTTGGCGATTGCGATCCAGCAGTATCTTATTCAAGCGAGATGAATAGCGCTTCTGGGCGAGGGGATCTGGTTAGCCAATACGATATGGCTAATTCTTCATCTGGCTAATTCCGGAATTCTCGCCTATGCATCAACTGAATCCACTGGGCGAATTGCCATAACGATCGTTATCGGCGAGACGTATTCAAAGCTTCGGATAAACTTAAGTAGCATTGTATCCTCCAAGAAGGCGGATTATATCATGAACGGCACTGGCGTTATGTCTCGGACAGTATGGGTGTTGTATCATGGTTTGGTCGCGGGTGAATACGCGGATGAACCCTTAAATTATAATGAATTTATGAGGCATGATAAATTTGGCACCTTTTATCGAGATTAAGGATCTGACAGTTCGATTCGGCGAAGTTGTAGCTCTTCGCAATGTGAATCTGGTCATTGAGGAGGGAGAGTCGGTCGGCATTTTGGGAAGGAGCGGTTCAGGCAAAAGCGTCTTGATGCATGTCTTGCGTGGCGTGGAATCATTCCAGGATATATCTGGCAGTGTGATCTACCACGTCGCCAGATGCAGCAAATGCCATCATGTAGAGCCGCCCAGCCATGTGGGAAGAAGCTGCAAGTGTGGGAGCACACTTGAGCCATTTGATGCCGATTTCGTATCTCTGGACATAAATGATCCTCTCAGGCGCGACGTTGTGAAGAGGATTGCCATAATGTTGCAGAGGACCTTTGCACTTTATGGCGATGAGAGGGTGATCGTGAATGTGATGCGCGCAGTAGAAGAGACAGGAGACACTATGAGCGTCCATGTAGCTGCAGACCTGCTGGACGAGGTCAATCTATCTCATAGGCTGATGCATGTCGCCCGAGAGCTGTCTGGGGGAGAGAAGCAGCGCGTTGTCCTGGCCCGTCAGCTGGCCAAATCTCCCATGATCCTGCTGGCAGACGAGCCAACGGGAACTCTCGACCCAGCCACAGCCAGAGTGGTTCACGATTCCATAAAGCGAGCGGTCAACGACTTCAAGATGACCCTGATCATCACCAGCCACTGGGAAGATGTCATGGTCGAGCTGACCCAAAGGGCTATTTTGCTTGATCAGGGAGAGATCAAGGCAGAAGGCAAGCCAAAGGATGTAGCCGCTCAGTTCCTGGCCATGGCTGGAACTTTAGCCAAGCGGGAAGAGGTCGAGCTGGGGGAGCCGATGATCAAGGCCAACGGCCTTTCGAAGAGATACATCAGCATAGACCGGGGCGTGGTAAAAGCGGTGGATGAGGTCAGCCTGGAGGTCAATGAGGGCGAGATCTTCGGTCTGGTGGGCATCTCTGGGGGCGGCAAGACCACTCTCTCCAAGATGATCAGCGGCATTCTTACTCCCACCGGCGGCAGCATCTCTGTGCGGGTGGGGGACGAATGGGTGGATATGACCGTCCTCGGTTCCAACGGTCGAGGTCGCGCCACCAAATACATCGGCATCCTCCATCAGGAATATACCCTCTATCCTTCTCGCAGCGTTATCGAGAACCTGACGGAAGCCATAGGCCTCTCTCTTCCCTTCGAGCTGGCGGAGAGGAAGGCCATTCACACTCTGGAGACGGTTGGATTTTCTGAGGAGCAGGCAGAAGCAGTGCTGGAGAAGATGCCCCATGAGCTCTCTGAGGGCGAGAGGCACAGGGTTGCCATGGCGCAGGTCTTAATAAAAGAGCCGAGGATAGTGGTCCTGGATGAGCCCACGGGAACAATGGACGCCATCACCAAGATCGAGGTCACGAATTCCATCCTCAATGCCCGCGAGGAGCTGGGCGAGACGTTCATTATCGTGAGCCATGACATGGATTTCGTGAAGAACGTATGTGATCGGGCCATGCTCATGCGTAATGGGAGGGCTATATTCACCGGCCTGCCGGACGAGGTTTTGAGCAGGATCACAGAAGAAGAAGAGAAGGAGATGCTGGGGAGTTAATTTGAGAGTCTTAGTTGACGGCAAAGAGATTGAGCTGGCAGCTGGAGCTTGCCTGGCGGATGCCCTGCAAAAAGCAGGCAGCAATCCCGCTAAAGGCGCTATCGTGGGGATGGTCAAAGGCCGGGGCGAGAAATCGCGTCAGACCAACTCTTATTGGCTCAACACGACCAAGGGCAAAATCAGAATTGAGCTTTTAGAAAATGATCTGCAGAAGATCTGGCATGAGGTCGTGGAAAAGATCTCTGGCTCTCAGGTGAGATGGGCTTCAGCAGACGGTATAGCCTTTGGGCCGTTCTCATCCAGAATATCTTTTGCCAGGGATGCGCATGAGTACAATCGCTGGGAGGTGGTCTTAGGCGCGGCTGGCTTTGATGCAGATAACACTCAGCTGATATTCATGCAAAGAAGGCATTCAGCTGTTTACGGCACGCCCAAGGATGGAGGGGTGTTTGCCCATGTCGTAGGAGGCAAGAACACCCTTGACCGGCTGGAGATTGGGGACAGAATTGAGTCTATAGAGCCAATTGTGGAATGGCAGGACCTGACTGAGAAGATGTCCACCCTGGATCTAACTCTGCCCGTGGAGGAGGGCATGGAGATCTATACTCGGGTCCAAGCAGAGCTCATCGAGGACGCGCCACTTGGTGCGGAGTTCTTCCTCGCTTTGACCAGAGACGGCACTTTCAGGGTTGATTCCGTATCCAGCTCTTATATCTCATCCGACCATCTTCTGACGGAGCACGTTGCATATGAGCATCGTGAGCCCCGTCTGGAGGGCGTGGTCACGGTCAGAACGACCGGACGGGGTCTGGGTAGGATCTTCATCTACAAGCATGATCGCACCTCGAATCCCAGCCATTCTGTAGTGGCGAGGGTAATCAAAGGCATGGACATGGTCAAACTGGCAAAGCCCGGCCAGATGATAACATTTGATGTAACCCCTGAGCGCATAATGCTACTGGGCAAGTTCCTGGAGGATGCCAGGCAGGAGATGGAGCAACGAGGAATTGAGGCCGAGGTTGAGGGCTATGAGGGCGAGGATGCAGTGGTGGTCAAGCAGGAGCCAGGTGCCACCATGGAGATTCTGAAAGCAAAAAAGGTGCGGATCTCATCCCTTCCTTCCAGCCGCCTTATTTCTATCCAGCTTTATTATGACCTGGCGCCCAAGAGCCTGGACTATTTCCGCCATGTCACCGGCCTCAAAGAAAAGCCTGTTGGGCCATTGCCTGTCTACTTCACCTATGAGAACACCCTGCTCTTCAAGCCGGAGGTCGAGGCGGTGAGCTACAAGGAGCTACTTCCTGAGAACAAGCCAACTGGGCCCGTGCCTGCCGGCTCGATAGGCATCTCTAACCAGGTCTCAAAGAAGATAGGTCTGGTTGGCATCCGGCTGGAAGAGGACAAACGATATGGGCCCTCGGGCGAGAAGTTCGAAGCTACGAACATCATCGGTCGGGTTTTAGAGCCGGATAAGCTCAGAGATGTGAAGGAAGGAGAGACGATCTACATTCGGGAGGAACGGTAATGTTGGTCACTAAATACTTAATAATGTCCTCTGAGTCCAATATTCTCCCCTCGGATATCGCCATGAAGATCTATGGTTCAGGCTACGATATCCTGGTCAAGGAGACCTGTTTCGGCGTTATTATCCACGGGGAAGAGGAGATTATAGAGAAGCTTCTCGAGGAGATTCGCAGTCTGGATCCAGCCGGCATATTCGTCAAAGATCGGGGATTTCCACCAGGCGACCCAAGGCGCTGCCGCGGTCGCAGAGGCGGAGGAGCCAGGCCAGGCTTCTACATGATCGAGTCTGAGTCAAAGCTGCTGCCTATGATCTCCAGGGCTCTAGCCTCGGAGGAGGAGTGTGAGCCTGTTCCAGAAAAGAAGGTGCGTCCCATTCCTCTTGAGAGGCTGGAAGAGATCGCAAAAGAAGATTAATTCTGAGGTAAATCAATGGCAAAAGTAATCGTTTATCCTCCCACCAGCATGATCCTCTCGGACCTTGTGGACAGGATGGGCCACAAGGCGCTTGTAGTTCCCGAAGTGGTGAGAAAGCTCGCAACCGATAATAATCTCGCCTCACCGCCTTTGAATGTCACTTCTGAGGAACCCAAGAAAGGGCTTCGCTATGCTGCAGTCGATGTCCCCTCAGGGATCCGGGGCAGAATGGCCCTGATTGGCCCGATAATCGAGGAAGCCGAGGCTGCGATCATCGTCCAGGATCCGGGGTGGCTCACAGGATGCGCGGGATGCAACAGGACCAATGAGTTGGTCAGGCTGCTGATCAGGACCAAAGGAGTTCCCATTCTGGACCTCTCTTACCCCACCAATGATGCCGAGGCCAGGGATTTCGTGCAGAAGATCAAGAATTTCTTGGGGGATTTAAAGTGATTCGCATTGCACAGCTCTCCTGTGGCGCAGAGTACAGCGGCATTCAAAAAGAGATCGAAAGGGCGGCAGAGACCGTAGGGGCCAAGATAGTCTTCCCGGAGGTCTCTTTAGATGACATGCTCAATGTGGAAGAGAAGTTCGGGGTACGAGTGGCTTCTGGAGATCTCAACCTGGCCATAGCTCGAGCAGTGAGAATTGTGGAGAACCCAGATCTCGCCGATGCTGTGGTGGTCATGACCTGCTTCCGATGCGCTGAGGCGGCCATCATACGCTCGGAGATCCGAAAGTACATCCACGAAAACTCCAAGATTCCCGTCTTGAGCTACTCATTCACCGAGAGGACCACAGCAGAGACGCTGCTTACCCGTATGGAAGCTCTGGTTACCACGGTCAAGTACAGAGGCCTCCTGGCCCGGGAGAAGCAGAAGGGCCTCACCGCGGGAATCGACTCTGGATCCACCACCACCAAGTCAGTGGTGATGAGAGACAATAAGGTGATAGGCACTGGCTGGGTTCCCACCACAGAGGTCTTGAAGAGCGCAGAGGATGCTTTTCAGGAGGCTCTCAAGGCCGCAGGGGTCAATAAAGAGGATATTCAAGCAGTGGGCGTTACTGGGTACGGTCGATTTCTGGTGGGCAAGCATATCAATGCCAAGCTCATCCAGGAGGAGATCACCGTTAACTCCAAGGGAGCAGTCTTCTTGGCAGATGCTCAGAGGGGGCCGGCAACAGTTATCGATATCGGCGGCATGGACAACAAGGCCATATCGGTCCAGGACGGAATTCCCGGGGGCTTTACCATGGGCGGAATATGCGCTGGTGCATCCGGCCGGTTCCTGGAGCTCGCCGCCCGCCGCCTGGGAGTCGACATCACCGAATTGGGCAAACTGGCCCTGAAGGGAGACTACAGGAAAGTGGCCATGAACAGCTACTGCATAGTCTTCGGCACTCAGAGCCTGGTCAACAGCCTTTCCATGGGAAATAAGCCCGAGGATGTGGCTATGGCTGCCTGCCACTCCGTTGCTGAGCAGGTATATGAGCAGCAGCTGCAGGAGGTAGAGGTTAAAGAGCCGGTGATCATGGTAGGCGGAACCTCGCTCATCGAAGGCCTGCCCAAAGCGATGGAGGAGCTATTGCAGGTCAAGGTGACCGTTCCCCCTTATGCCCAATATATCGGGGCTGTAGGCGCAGCTCTCCTGGTATCGGGGCTGCTGGAGGGCTGAGATGGACCCAATGGAGGTCTTCAAGATAGAGGTGACCGGCGGGGAGGAGTACGGAGCCAAGAAGTACCGAGAGATAATAATGGACATTCTGCAGGACCTGGGTCTGATCAGGTCCATTGGCAGGCTTTATGTCTATGTCGACATTTCAGTTCCAGTCTTCGCAGTCTACGGCCTCCTCCGTTCCGGCATACCGCCCCTTACGATCAAGGATGTGGGAGATGTGATGAAGGTCGGAGGCGGCTATCAGATCAAGATCAATGATGAAGAGCATATGGCAGACCTCCTTAAGGCTTTGTGGAAGCGATACGGGCGGGAGAGGGTGGAACAACCGGCAAGGGACATTGTGATCATTGCCTCAGATTCCTCGCCTGCCGATCTGATGGTTACGGATATGGAGGCGGAGTTTCTGCAGGATCTGACCGATGCCCTGGTCAGAGTAGTGCCAGAAGGATTTCGCAACCGGCGAAACATCATGACCAAAGACAGCTTCTTCTTCGTCGCTGCTGAGGAGTCGATCAAGCCGGAGCTGATATCAGAGATCGAAGAGAAGATCCGGGAGATGGAGAATGCTTGAGCCTGTGATGTTCACCGGAGGGTTGTACAAGCACGACCTGGTACTGGAGCTGGTGGAAGACCTGGGCGGCTACATCCTGCAGAAGAATGTTACTCAGACGGAGATCATACTTTTATTGCTGGTTCCTTCAGAGGACATGAATGCTCTGGAGATCCTAAGCCGAGATCTCAGAGGGGAGCTGGTAAGGGCACCGCTGGCGGGAACAGAGGTGGCGGTGGTCACACCCACCCTGGCCATTCATCATCTGCCCCATGTGGCCTGCGATATTGCCGAGTATCTGCGCAGGCATGGCTCCAAGACCAATATGATTGGCATGGCTCGGGGTGTGGGCAGGGAGATCGCCCAGATAAATGAGTATGAGACCGCTCTGATAAACGAGCATGATGCCGCAGTCTTCATCTTCGGCAACTTCGAAGACTGCATCAAGAAGAAAGAGGACCTCTACCGGAATATCGGCGTGCCTGTCATAATTACCGGTGGGCCGAAGATAGATCCAGAAGAGCTGCCCTATGCCTTTGGCTATGTGCCGTCCATCGGCCGGATGGCCCACAGGACCCGCAAGGCCACGGAGATTGGATCCCTGGACAATATCGTCGAGATGGTAGGACGGGCGCTGGACAAAACCCGGGAAGCAATCGCCAAGGATCCTCTGACCACCTCTCCGCCCAGGGTGATGGATGCGGTACGAGAGCAGGTTCCGGAGGTCGAGTTCTCCTATTCTCCTCTGCCAATTGCCCTCAATCTAACCGGGGTGCGGGTGAAGCTTCCTTATGCGGGCTATCGGGATAAGGTGGCAGCAGTGACCTTCGATGAGGGTGTGAAGCTGGGCGAGGTGGCCACCATCAAGCCCTCTAGGATGAAGGATTATATACTGGTGAGGATACTGCCCAGTTCGGAGACTGGATTCGTCTTCTGATTCCAGGCTATTGCGGAGCCAGGGCGAAGAGGCTACAGGGGTCTGATATCATGAGCTTTGAAGATGAGCTGGATGCCATTTTGGTCAAGGGAAAGGACAAAGCAGCCAAGGACATTTTAAAGGCGGTGGAGAGTACCTATGGCGAGGTGCCCTATATCTTTCAGTTCATGGAGGATGACTCAGAGCTGCTCATCACCAAGGTGTTGCACAATAATGCCATCTTGAGGAGTTCTAATCTGGATGCAAAGACGGTGGAGCTGATCTCGGTGGCCGTGTCTGCAGCATTGCGGTGCAGCCACTGTCTGAGGCTGCACATCCGGCTGGCCGGAAGCCTGGGGGTGCCGGATGATCAGGTTGCTGCGGCCATATTTCTCGCCGGGAACCTGGTGAACGCCAGCGTGCTTGCGACCGCGGCGCGTAATCTGGATGAGGAGCGGGAGATCTGCCGGTCCTGCGAGATAGCAAGCGAGACCTGCGAGATCAATGGAAGGGGAGAGGATTGAGCCTCTCCTTCCTTGAGCTTCATCCGGGATAATCCCATTGACTTTTTATCTCTTCTCGATATGACCTCAATCGATATGACCTCAATCGATGTGATATCATGACCTATGACGTCTCCAATAGTCCTGATGGCCGATCTTCCGGTGACGCGCCAGAGCCAGCCTGGTGGTGGACAGCAGAAGAACATCGCAATGCTCTGATTGTCCTGCAGCTCCGGCTGAGGAGGGATATTCTCAAGTTCATCTCCAGCGGACCGAAAAGCTCAGAGCAGATATGCCAAAGGTTTGACCTCAGCCCGGAGAAGGCAGACTATCACCTCTCTATGCTGGAGACGGCTCTGGTGATCGAAAGGTGCGGAGAGATTCTGGATATCACTCCCACCGGCATCCTCTACCTGGAAAATGTTGAAGCCAGGCGCTGATCTTATTTAGGGATACTGATTTTGCGGGATTGCTAAGGCATAGCGGGACGCACCCATCCACCGCGGTGGATCAACGTTTTTTTTTGAGCTTATTATATTATTAACATATTCTATTATTACTATCTATGATCCTCATATGGAGACCTTGGGTGGATTAATGGTGGATTAATAGTTATCATCGATAGTATTATGATATATGTTGAGAGGATATCTGCATAGAAAGGATCCTGAGGTCGAGAAGACATGAATAAGGATATGCTGATTAGACTATTGGCTTTGAACCTGGGCATTGCCGCTGCCAACATAGCTGTCTTCTCCTCTGGATTGCTTGCTGTGGATCTCTTTGGGTCTGCTCTGGAAAAAGCCTTTGGCAGCGCATTTCTCGTATTAAGTGGCTCGGGGCTAGTCTATGGCAACTACAAGCTCCTTTCTGAGCCGGAGAAGGCCATACCAATCGGCGCTAAAAGCACAAAAGAAGATTATGTAGAGGCGCTGAATGAACATCGGGGGCTTGAGACATTCGAGAGAAACATCGACCTCCTGCTCGATCAGATTGAACGGCTGCAGAAAAAGAATAAGACCATTCGGGATATTCTTCTGCAGATCTTTAACGCTTCTGAGATCAGCTACCAGAAGTTTGATGCGGTTATTGCAGAGGTAGAGAATATATTTTTCAAGAATATCCGCAGCATCATTAACAAATTGAATGCATTCGATGAGGATGACTACAATTTTATCAAAAAACAACGCAATTCAGGAGCCTTTTCTGAGGAGATTATGGAGGAAAAATTTAATGTTTATAATGAATATATAAGATTTGTGAAGGAAGCGACTGAGGATAATGAACAGATCCTGCTTAAGCTGGATAAGCTGTTGCTGGAGATCTCAGGCTTAAACTGCATCGAGAGTGGCGAGCTGGAGCAGATGGCCGGCATGATCGAGATCGATAATCTGATCAAACAGGCAAAATATTATAAAGATTAATAATTCATGGGAGGGAGCATAGCATGCTGGACAAGAAAAACAAGAATGTGCTTTTAAAGATAGTGGGATTAGCAGTTGCGGTATTTCTCTTGGTTTATACTGGAACAATTTTTATGGGTGGTGGCGGAGAAAAAACACTGGACGGGATAGTCAAAGAGATCGATGTGACTGAAGTGCCGCCAACCAAAGGCCTGGTCGATATCTCAGGCATAGACATCGCTGCCACATTGCCCGATATCTCCAAATACCCACCGCAGGTTAATAGCAGCACATCCAGCTATATCGAGATATTCTCATCAACGGAAAAGGCGGGCAGCGGTACTGATGGCTGGCTGACAGAGGTGGCCAGAGACTTCAATAATGCGAAGATAATGATCGACGGCAAACAGACGTCTGTCAGGCTCAGAGGAATCGCTTCCGGCCAGGGTGCCGATTATATCACCTCCGGGAAGTATTTGCCGGATGCCTATACTCCATCCAATGAACTCTGGGGAGAGATGCTCATCTCCCGGGGAGTAGATGCCAGGTTGGTGCAAAAAAGACTGGCAGGAAATGCGGCCGGAATTCTGATCACTAAATCTAAGAAAGCTGAGCTGGAAGCCAAATATGGGGCGGTCAATGTCACAACAGTAATCGATTCCGTGGCAAACAACGAGCTGCAGATGGGTTACACCAATCCCTTCGCCAGTTCAACCGGGCTGAACTTCTTGATCTCCACACTGCAGGCCATTGATGCCAGTAACCCGTTGAGCAATAAAGCAATAGCGGGATTTGATCGCTTCCAGGAGAATATTCCCGTGGTCGCTTATACCACTCTGCAAATGAGAGAAGCGGCTAAATCAGGGGTCCTGGATGCTTTTGTCCTGGAATATCAGACTTATGTCAATACGCCTGATATCAGGTCCTATGAATTCATTCCCTTTGGGGTCAGACATGACAGCCCGATTTATGCGATCGGCAAGCTTTCTCCTGAGAAGACAAAAATCCTGGATGAATTCATCAAATTCTCTCAGCAGGAGAATTATCAGAACCTGGCTACTAAATATGGTTTTAACGGCCTTGATGAATATCGGTCAGAATTTGTTCCTGCCAGTGGCGATGTTCTCATCCAGGCCCAAAAGCTCTGGAAAGAAAAGAAAAATGCCAATATCTGTGCAGTCTTCGTGGCCGATGTATCGGGCAGCATGGACGGCGAGCCGCTGAATAATTTGAAGAAATCTTTGCTCGAAGGCCAAAAATACATTGGCAAGGACAATCTTATCGGCCTGGTATCATACTCTGACGATGTTTATATAAATCTGCCAATCTCCCTGTTTGATTTGAACAACAGGTCTTATTTTGTGGGTGCGGTTGGGGGATTGCAAGCCGGAGGAGCCACGGCAACCTTCGATGGGATTGCAGTGGCCATGAAGATGCTCGAAGAACAGCTGGCGCTTGATCCTAAGCTGAAGCCCAAGATCTTTGTTCTCAGCGATGGCGAGACCAACAGAGGTCATTCATTAAATGATATCAGGAAATTAGTGGAAGAATCGGGAATACCCATATACACAATAGGCTACAATGCAGATATCAAAGCTCTGGAGGAGATATCCCTTGTCAATGAGGCTGCCAGCATTAACGCCGATACTGAGGATGTTGTGTATAAGCTGGCTAATCTGTTCAATGCGGAGCTAGCATAGGAGGTGTTAAGACGGCTTTCACCATGGAAGTTCCCGATGAAGGGGCGATCAAGGACGAGGTGATAGAGCAGGTCAAACCGGTGCCCGAAGAGGTCGCTCAGCTTCAGAAGGTAGCGGAAAGCAATGTGGCCGAAATTCTGACCCTGGATATCGATGAGTTAGCCAAAAAGAGGTACATTCTCAAATCAGTAGAGTCTTTTGGGGCCGAGTCTATGAAACGCTCGGCTGCTAAAAATTCTATACTTCAGGCGACTGTGGGAGACCTGTCTAAAAACGGGGATGATGGCGGGGTGGTGGCAAAGGGCCTAATGGAACTGACCCGAGAGCTCGAAGACCTTGACCCCAGCCTGATCGATTTCACTAAAACAGGCATTCTGGGCAAGCTGTTCGATCCCGTCCGGAATTATTTTGCCCGATACCAGAGGGCAGACTCGGCAATAGCGGATATCATTGTCTCCTTGGACAAAGGCAGGACAATTCTGAAAAACGACAATACCACCCTGGAGATCGAGCAGCAGTCACTGCGCGATTTAACCAGAAAGCTGATGAAAGAGGTCCAGCTGGGCGCTCTGATGGACGAATCGATCGAGAGGCAGATCGAAGAGGCCCGGGCCAGGGATGAGGACCCGGAAAAGGTCAAATTCGTCAGCGAAGAGGTCCTCTTTCCCCTCCGGCAGAGGATCATGGATCTGCAGCAGATGATCGTGGTCAATCAGCAGGGGGTAATGGCGACAGAGGTTGTGATCAGAAACAATCGGGAGCTTATGAGGGGGGTAGAACGGGCCAAGACGGTGACGATATCCGCTTTGCGGACCTCAGTGATGGTTGCCAGCGCTCTGTATAACCAGAAGATCGTCTTGAAGAAGATTCAGATGCTCAACGAGACCACCAATGATCTGATCACCAGCACCTCGCGTATGCTGAAAAACCAGGGGGCGGACATTCAGAAACAGTCGATGCAGACCAATGTATCTGCTGAGGACCTGAAGACCGCTTTTGCCGATGTCATGGAGGCGCTGGATTCGATCAACAGCTACAAGCAGGAAGCTCTGCCCAAAATGAGGGAGACGATCGAGCAGTTCCGGGAGCTGGCCGCCAAAGGCGAGGAGCAGATTCAGCAGCTGGAGAAGGGCCATAAGCTGGATCTTTAGGCCAGGCCGATGATCCTCAGAATAATAGCAGTCGGGCGCTTGCGGGAGAGCTACTGGCAGGATGCTGCCGCAGACTACATCCGCCGCCTCCGTCCTTACGCCCGTCTGGATATGGTGGAGGTGGCCATCAGCTCGAAGGAGGCTGCAACTCCTGGGGCAGAGATCAGGGCTATGGAGGCGGAAGGAGCCGCGATTCTCGATAAGCTCAAGCGCCATTCGGGTCCGGTGATAGTCCTGGACAGGACAGGAGATGCCCTTAACTCGCAGCAGCTGGCGGAAAGGCTGCAGGATTTGATCCTGGAAGGAAGATCGGAGGTGGCCTTCATCATAGGCGGCCCCCTGGGTCTGTCGCCAGCGGTATTAGACCGGGCGGATCTGCTTTTATCCTTCTCTCCGATGACCTTTCCTCATCAGCTGATGCGGGTGATCCTCCTGGAGCAGATATATCGCAGCTTCAGAATAATGCATCATGAGCCTTATCACAAGTAATCATATGATGATACGATTATCTGATGATGCAATTTTGTCGTCCTGCTTTTAGATGCCTGATTTGCTGGCAGTGATATTTCCGCTTCCTGCCAGGCTCCCGTCTTGATAGATTTTGTAGCTGCCCTCCATTCTCTCCTCGATGATGGCCAGTTCCAGCCTGTAATCCCTGTCCTGCTCCACCTGCTTCACGTTCAGACTGATAGAATCATTGGAAGCGATGTGACCGGTGGCAGTCACCGGGATATCTGTGCCTTTCTTGAGAACATTGCCATAGCCCTGCAGCCTGTCGTTGGTCTGAATCAGGATCAGATCCAGTGCTTCCTGTGTATTCTGCCCATCGATCACTGTATTGAGAATTACCTTCCAATCTCCCTTCAGATCTACAACCGGCTCCTTTATTTCTGGCTCATTTATGACCGGCTCAGTTGGCACGGCATCTTCTTTTGGTGCTTTGGCTGTTTCATTTGATGCCGCATCCATTTGGCTTGCGTTCACATCGGCTTGATCATTAGCATCTTCTTTGGATTTGCTATCGGGATTCAGCGCTGTAGCATGGCCAGTTGAGGACCTCACAGCATTTTCGTACTCTGCGTCGTAATGATACTCGGTGTTGCCCCTGATTATCCATGTTCCGCAGCTTGCCCAGGCCGGACTGGTCAAGAGAGCTGCGATCAGCACCAGACATATTATTGGATGGATCTTCAATATCTCGAACTCCTTTTGGTCTTGATTTTGCCTTGATGATTCTTGAGCGGAAGAGTGATGAGGTCAAAATCAACCTCTCAGCTGGAGAGTCTGCTGGCGGTGGCATTTCCTCTCCCTACCAGCTTCTCGCTCTCATATAGCTCACAGATGCCTTTTAAACCGCCTTCGATGAAGGCCAGGTCCAGCTGATATTCCTTCTTTTGCTCGACCAGTGACACGATCAGGCTGACGGAATCATCGGATATGGAGCCGGTAGCCGTTGCCGGTAGATCTGCTCCCTCATCGAGAATGGTGCCATAGCCCTGCAGCCGATCAACCGTCTGGATGAGGATCAAATCCAGAGCATTTTGCTTATCCTGCCCGTCTATCTTCATCTCGAGCAATACTCTCCATTCTCCTCCCAGGTCTGCAATGTTTTCCTCTTTTGGAGCGGCATTCTCCTTTATTTCGGCCTCTTTCTGGATTGCCCTCTCATCTGGTTTTTCGTTTTGCGCCTTTTCATTTGCCGCATCTTTCTCGCTTGATTCTTTGATTGTGCCGTCAGGATTGAGGGTAGCAGCAGCGCCCGTAGAGGATGCTACCGCCTGATCGAAGTCCGGGTCGGAGAGATAATCAGTATCATCCCTGATCACCCATCTGCCGCAGCCCGCCCAGGCCGGGCTAGCCAAGAGGGCAATGACCAGGGCCAGGCATAGAACTGAATGAATCTTCAATATCTCGTGCTCCTTAGTTCCTGATGCTTATCTATTGGTTCTTCAGCAGTTGAGAACGGTGCAGGATCAGCCCCTCAGCTGGAGAATCTGCTGGCAGTGGCATTCCCCGTTGCCATCAGTTCGTCGCCAGAATATATCTCATAGCTGCCTGAAATGATCCTGTCCGCCTTCTCCAGATACAGGCTTACGCTCTTGTCGATATCATTTCCAAATTCGTCAATCACCGCGTTTGACTGAAGTCTCATAGAGCTTGAGGTGACTGTGCCCTTAAAGGTCTGAGGGATCTTGGTATTCCTCTCGATCAAGCTTCCCATTCCCACGATGCTTTCCCCAGTCTGAATGAGATTAGCGTCCAGAGTGCACCCCGAGCCAATTAGGTCAACAGTCCATTTTCCGCCAACATCCATGGCATCTGATGCTGCCGCGGAAGTATCTTGCATGCTCATGATGGCCCCATCCGACAGGCTGCCTGCGCCATCAGCGCTCCCACTCTCATCCGGGGCGAGCTTTTGCTTGCTTATATCGATATTAGCGGTCTTGCCCCCTGGATAGGGATTCAAATCGCTTGAGGCTGCGCTCGACTTGCTGGTAGAGGCTTCTCCTACTTCATTATCCGCGGTCTTCCCCCCGGGATGTGGATTCAATCCGGATGATGTTGATTTTTCCGTGCTGGCTGAGGCATCTGCCACCTGCTCCTCAGAGGTGGGGGCGGAAATGGTATAATTCTGTGCTTTTATGTTCTCAGCCTCCCCTGCACCCAGGCGCTTGACCCATACCCGGACCTGATTTTCTCCTATATCCTCTTCTGAGGTATTCCAGGTCCAGCTATTCTCGGCAATCCATCCGGTCTTCTCAATAATCTCCCCGTTGGTTGCAGGTCCCTTCAGTAAGAAATCAAAGACCAAATCTTCATCATTCGGATTTGTCGTGTTTGCCGTCCAGATGATTACCGATCCTGCCACCTGCGGGCTGATCTTGTCAGGATCCAGGCTCTGTAAGGTCACATTCCCTTTTGCCTGCTCAACTAGAGAGCCTAAAGGCATAGCTGCTCCTGCCTCACTGGATATAGTTGAGGCGGGAGACACTGCTCCCGAGGTCGGCAAATTCTGGTTCTTGCTCACATAAAAGTCAGTATCTCCTGATGTGTCTCCCAGGGGATTAACGCCGCATCCATCTGCAGACGCAGTATTCGTCAGGGAAAAAATCTGCGCTGTTATGCACAAGAGCATAGCTACAGAGATAAACAGTATCTTGGACAACATTTTTTCCTATCCTCCGCCATTCTCAGCATGCTTCGGGTTTCAACGTTTTAAAGTTTCCCCTCAGACGTCATTCGACGAAGGCGATCCTTCTGATATTGGGCATCTTGGTCCCTCGATAGCTTTATCAATCATTAAAGTTCTTATGGCCGGAGACGGCTTGTGCGCCGTTGGGTGATTGAGCATGAATGTGTGGGATCGATTTATCGGGTAGAATACGATTTCTAGATACTACCTTACGTGACGGTGAACAGACTCCAGGCGTATCCTTGGGCATGGACGAGAAGCTTGCCATCGCTCAAGGGCTTGATTCTCTGGGGGTGGATGTCATTGAAGCCGGGTCGGCAATGACCTCTGAAGGAGAACGCCTGGCAATAAAGAAGATTGCAGATTCGGGCTTCAAAGCCGAGATATGCAGCTATGTTAGGGCTTTAACCGCGGACATCGATACCGCTCTTGCCTGTGATGTGGACTCAGTCCATCTGGTCGTTCCGGTGTCTGACCTTCACATCCAGATCAAGCTGAAGGCCGACCGGGAGTCGGTGGTGCGCATGGCCGTGGATGTGACCGAGTATGCCAAGGATCACGGCTTGATCGTGGAGCTGAGCGGCGAGGATGCCAGTCGCGCTGACCAGGATTTTCTGGCAGGCCTTTACACGGCCGGAATCGAAGCGGGCGCGGACAGGCTGGCCTTTTGCGATACCGTGGGCGTGTTGGTTCCGGAGGTGGCAGCGGACATATTCTCCCGCCTCTCCCGGCTGGAGGCGCCCATCAGCATACACTGCCATAACGACTTTGGCATGGCCACCGCCAATACAGTTGCTGCCCTTCGCGCCGGAGCCTCTCAGGCCCATGTGACCGTAAATGGAATAGGAGAACGGGCGGGAAACGCGAGCCTGGAAGAGGTGGTGATGGCCCTGGAGTCCCTATATCAGATCGATACTGGGATCAGATGCAAGGACATCTACCAGCTCTCAAGGACGGTCTCGCAGATGACCGGCCTTCTGGTGGCCCCAAATAAGGCTATAGTGGGCGAGAACGCCTTTACCCATGAGGCAGGAATCCATGTGCACGGTCTTCTGGCTGACACCAAGACCTATGAGCCCATGCAGCCGGAGAATGTGGGTAGAAAGAGGCGGATAGTGTTGGGCAAGCATGCCGGTCGGGCCTCAGTTGAGCTGGCTATGCGCGAGTTTGGCCTGTCTGTCACATCCCAGCAATTGAACCAGATAGTGACAAGGGTAAAGGAGCTGGGCGACAAGGGCAAACGCGTCTCGGACGTGGATTTGCAGAGCATAGCGGATACCGTGCTCTCCATCCAGATGGAGCCGAAGGTGAAGCTGGAAGAGCTGACGGTGGTTGCCGGTAATACCGTAACCCCCACAGCGTCGGTTAAGATCCTTCTCGCCGGAAATGAGAGGCTGGAAGCGGGAGTGGGCGTAGGCCCTGTGGATGCGGCCATCAATGCCATAAGAAGGGCTATATCAGGCGTGGCTGATGTTCGCCTCGATGAGTATCATGTGGATGCTGTAACTGGCGGGACCAATGCCCTAGTAGAAGTGTGGGTGACAATGGCAATGGCAGATCGGAAGATTACAGCTCGAGGAGCTGGCGCAGATATTATCATGGCATCAGTGGAAGCGGTGCTCAATGGCATCAACCGTCTGATGCGGCTGGAAGAGGAGGAGATAGCTAGATGTCGAAAGGCATAGCCCGGACGGGCACAGATAAAAATCGAGATACGCCCCATAAGATGACCGGCGCCCAGGCGGTGCTGGAAAGCCTGAAAAGAGAAGGAGTGGATGTAGTATTCGGGCTTCCTGGTGGGGTACTCTTACCTCTTTACGATGCCATATACAAATCAGACATCTGCCACATACTGGTGCGCCATGAGCAGGGTGCAGCCCATATGGCGGACGGCTATGCCAGGGCTACGGGCAAGGTGGGAGTATGCATCGCCACCTCCGGGCCGGGAGCTACGAACCTGGTTACCGGCATCGCGAACGCCTACATGGACTCGGTGCCCATGGTGGCCATTACCGGTCAGGTGAACACCTGGCTGATAGGAAAGGACGCCTTCCAGGAGGCGGATATCACCGGCATCACTCTGCCCATTACCAAGCATAATTATCTGATCCGCAGCGCAAAGGAGATTCCTGGGGTATTCAGGGAGGCCTTCTACATCGCCCGCACCGGTCGGCCTGGTCCAGTTCTGATCGATCTCCCCAGGGATGTGACTGTGGATGAGCTGGTCTTCACCTGGCCGGATGTGGACCTGCCGGGATATCATCCCTCCTTCAAGGCTCATGAGATGCAGATCAAGAAGGCGGCGAAGGCTTTAATGGAGGCTGAAAGGCCGGTCATCTATGCCGGTGGCGGTGTGAGGTACGCCTCTGCTCATAAGGAGCTCTTTGAGCTGGCGAGAAAGGTCAATGCTCCGGTGACCACCACCCTCATGGGCGTGGGCTGCTTCCCCGAGGACCATCCGCTCTCTTTGGGAATGCTGGGAATGCACGGTACTAAATATGCCAACTATGCCATCCAGGAGTCGGATCTGCTAATGGCCATAGGAGCCAGGTTTGATGATCGGGTGACGGGTAAGATCTCCAGCTTCGCTCCCCATGCCAGGATCGTTCATATCGATGTCGATCCGGCAGAGGTGGGAAAGAACGTGCGAGTGGACATACCGGTGGTGGGGGATGCGCGCAATGCCCTGCAGGGGCTGCTTAAAGAGGTCTCGCCCAAACCTAAAGGCCCCTGGCTGGAAAAGATCGATGGCTGGAAGAAGGATCATCCCATGCGCTATATTCCGGACATGAACCTGATCAAGCCTCAGTATGTGATCGAGAAGCTCTGCGAGCTGGCCCCCGATGCCATCATCACCACAGAGGTCGGACAGAACCAGATGTGGGCAGCGCAATTCTTTGTGCATAAGGATCCGCAGAGGTTCATATCCTCCGGCGGCCTGGGGACGATGGGGTACGGATTCCCGGCGGCCATCGGCGCCAAGATGGGCCGGCCTGAGTGCACGGTCATCGATGTCGCCGGGGACGGCAGCTTCCTGATGAACAGCCAGGAGCTGGCAACGGCAGTGGTCAACGACATCCCGGTCAAAGTGGCGGTGCTGAACAACGGCTGTCTGGGAATGGTGCGGCAGTGGCAGGAGCTGTTCTTTGAGAAGAGGTACTCGGCCACTATTCTTGGCCGGACCAGTCCGGATTTCGTTAAGCTTGCCGAGGCCTATGGAGCGGTGGGGTTGAGGGCCACAAAGCCCTCTGAGGTCGAGGATGTGATTCGCAGCGCTCTGGCAACAGATCGGCCCTGCGTGATGGATTTCATCGTCAATCCGGCAGAGAAGGTCTCGCCTATGGTCCCGGCGGGAGCTACTTTGAGCGAGATACTGGAGCTGGAGTGGTGCGACGAGGCTCAGTGCGGTCACCTGGAGAGGATTTATGCCGAGGAGAGGAAAGGAGTTCTGGGCGAGGAGGGCTACTAGATGAAGCATATCATCGCCGTCATTGTGGAGAACAAGTCCGGGGTGCTCACCCGCATCGCCGGCCTCTTCAGCCGCCGGTCTTTTAATATCGATAGCCTCTCTGTAGGGGCTACCGACAATCCGGATTATTCCCGCATGACCATCTCCGTTCAGGGGGACAGGGATGTCCTGGAGCAGGTGATAAAGCAGCTGTCCAAGCTGATCAATGTCATCCGGGTGAGCGAGCTGGACCCGGTCGAATCCCTGGAAAGGGAGCTGGCCATCATCAAGGTGAGCGTGGACCGGGAGAGCAGAAGCGAGGTCATGCAGATCGTGAACATCTTCCGGGCCAAGATCATCGATGTCTCCCAGAGGTCGATGATCATCGAGGTCACGGGAGACGAGGAGAAGGTCGAGGCCATAATTCAGCTTCTGCGCCAGTTCGGCATAAAGGAGCTGGCCCGCACCGGAAAGGTCTCGATGGTTAGAGGCACGAGGGTCATCAAGGTTTAATTTTTAATTTAGGAGGAATAAAATTTGGTGAAGATATACCATGATCAGGATGCAGATTTGAAGGCATTGTCGGACAAGACCATCGCCATAGTGGGATGGGGAAATCAGGGGCACGCCCAGGGAGAGAACCTGAAGGACTCCGGCCTGAACGTGATAGCGGCCGATATTCCCGGATCCCGGGCCTGGAAGAGGGCGGAGGCGGACGGAGTGAAGGCCATGAGCGTTGCCGATGCGGCACGAGCGGCTGACTACATTCAGATCCTCCTGCCGGATGAGTATCAGGGCAAGATCTACCGGGACGAGATCGCTCCAAACCTTGAGGAGGGCAACGTCCTTGGATTCAGCCACGGCTTTAATATCCGCTACTTCCAGATCGTTCCGCCTGAGAACGTTGATGTGGTCATGGTAGCTCCCAAGGGTCCTGGCGACCTGGTGCGCCGGACCTACCAGGAGGGCAAGGGGGTTCCGTGCCTGGTGGCAGTGGAGCAGGACCACTCCGGCGAGGCCAAAAAGAAGGCTCTAGCCTATGCCAAGGGCATTGGCGGCACCCGGGCTGGGGTAATCGAGACCACCTTCACTGAGGAGACGGAGACCGATCTCTTCGGGGAGCAGGTGGACCTGTGCGGCGGGGTGACGGAGATGATCAAGGCGGCCTTCGAGACCCTGGTGGATGCAGGATACCAGCCTGAGATCGCCTATTTCGAGGCCTGTCACGAGCTGAAGCTGATTGTGGATCTGATCTACGAGGGCGGATTCATGCGCATGTGGAACAATGTATCCAACACCGCTGAATACGGGGGCATGACCCGGGGCCACAGGATAATCAATGAGCAGTCCCGTGAGGAGATGCTGGACATCTTGGCTGAGATCCAGTCAGGCGAGTTCGCCCGAGAGTGGATCCTGGAGAGCCAGGCCGGCCTTCCAGTGAAAAAGTCCCTGGAAAAGATGGAGTCCGAGCACCCCATCGAAGAGGTTGGTGCCCAGCTGCGGGCCATGATGCCCTGGCTGGAGAAGAAATAGGTGCAAGAGCAGAAGTAAGCTTTATATCATGGCAGGTTGTAGCATGTTGCGGACGGGCGCGGGTGCCCCGTGCCCGGACGCAGCGCCATGATCTATGGCCTCGAGATAAACGATTATCAAAAAAGCCAAAAGAACTACATCACAGGAGGGAGGAGCAGTTTCAGAAGCGCGGCCACCTGGCCGCGTTTCGGAAGCTGTAGCATTGCCCTAATTTCTAAAATTTCTGGCAATAATTTCGTATCATGTCCTCAACCAAGAGATAAATATCTTCAACCAGGATGAGTTAGCTGGAGATGCTTGTGCAAAAGCTGGAACCCAACTTCACCGGAATAAATAATCTGAATGAGGATCTAAGGGCGGCAGCTGAGGTTTACATTCTTAGAAGGCCAAATGATGTGTACGACTTCCTGAAAAAGGGGCCTTCAGCTATAGCTCTGGTCTCGGAGGCATATGAGCGAATTCGAGAGCATTTCCCTCAGGACGAGATCTTCATGGAGGTCCTGACAGATCCAGGCTCACCGATTGAAAAGGAGCTTTTGATCTCCATATCCACCGCCCTTCCGCCAATCGATGCCATCAGAAAGCTGGATGCCTTTGATGATAGCTGGTGGCTTGGGGCTTCGAGCGGTTCGCCTGCGGATATCTGTATCAAGGTGGAATACAGATAGCATCCCCGCAGAGGGAGTTCAACTGGAAGTCTTACCTGGCTTTAGCTGAAGAGCTAGGGAAAAGCTCTGATGATGGCATAAAAATAATAGAGAGCCATCTATAAAAGCCAATCGACTTCAGAATCTCCCGTCTCATACCTTTCAGAATCCATATCCATAGCCTGGTAGAATGCCGCTTCCGCCTCCTGATATCTGCCTAAAACGGTTAGCGCCTCAGCCTTTATGCTCAGTGCATCGAGGTTATCGGGCTGTATTGAAAGCGCCCGGTCCAGAGCAAAAAGCGCCTCCTCTGTCCGTCCCATTTCCAGCAGGAGGATGCCCCTGTCCAGCCAGGCCTGCCCGTAGCCAGGATCTATCTCAACTGCTTTATCTGAGGCCTTCAGGGCTTCATCATGATCTTTTAGACCAGAATATGCGAGAGCTCTTCCCCGCCAGGCCTCGGCATCATCCGGATCCAGATCCAGAGCCCTCTGGAACGCCTGCAGCGACTGATTGTATCTGCCATCCAATTCAGTAGTATTGCTCCCTACGGTGCCGTTTTCTGCTTCACTGCTTTCTGCTATGCTTTTCTCTGCTATGTTGATAAGGGAGAAGCCCTTGATCTTCCAGGCCTTGAGATTCTCTGGGTAGCTCTTTATAGTACTGTCCAGAGTGCTTATGGCCTCATCAAACCTCCCCAGCTTAACAAGAAGGAGGATCTTCTTATTTGTGGCATTTAAAGTGGCATTAATATCGCCAGGCCTCGCGGCTATCGCCTGGTCGTAGATCTGGAGGGCCTTCTCAAAACTCTCGTTGGCCTGAGAGAATGAGCCCTTCCACATCTGCTTGTATCCCTCTTTGATCCAATGATCTGCATCTTCTTCCATAGTACTGGCGGATGCAGATATGCACAGACAGGCAAATGCTGCCAGGAGAAGGATAATACCCGTGCAACTGCGCACTCTGTACTCATCCTCCAATTGCTTAGACCTCGTAAGTCTCATTTCCTCATCCTCATGCAATGGGATTATATCAGATCGAATTTGGCGAAGGGCGGATGATACAATCGGGAATGTCTTCCCTGTCACCGCCACCTTTGTCGTATTCGTTAACGCTATTTGACGTAGTCGGTGTATCTCATTAACTTTGCGCTGGCCAGGGGTTCGTCATCTAGGAAAAGAGAGCATCCCGTAGCCGAACATGGCAAAATACAGCAGCACAGAATGCAGTCCAATAGAAAAGTCTATAAATGTTTGGTTTATTATATTTCATCCTATGCTCAACATTCTGCAGCTATCTGAGAGCCAGATCTACGTAGAGAGCGAGCGCTGGCAGTGCAGCTTCGGCCATGGAAGGCCCGTCAAGCTTGGCCTGGTACTGGAGGCTGTAGACCTTGATGAAGAGGATGATAACGGCTTTTCAATCGTCATCGATGCCAGCCTGCTGCCCCAGCTGGAGTGCCTGGACGGGGAGATATTGGAGGAGGCGAGGGCCGAGGGCCTGGAGGCGAAAGAGGAGCAGATACTCTATGCCTACGAGTCTTATGGAGGAGTGCCGGTGAACATAGATGCTGTCCAGCCTCCCAAGGCCTCATGCGGATTCTCCAGCTTCGTGGCGGACAGCACGATCAGGAGCACGGAGATAGCCGGCACGGGCGAGTCGATGGAGACCCGCCATTTTCAGAATGTGGATGAGGCTATGTCCTTTGCTCGCGACTTCTATGCGGTTTATGCTCCTGTCATCTTTGGATTCATCGATATGGTGCTCGACCATCCCCTCCGATCGGGAGGCACGGGCTGGGACAGAATCAGCCGGATGGCGAGAAGATAAGGGCGGTATATTATGAGGTTTTGCTGCCTGTTCTTTCATTTGCCTGCTTGAGATCTACTTAATTTTTGATATAATCTCTCTCGATAATCATCAGCCAGTTCTGAGACTCTGTCTCCTAATGGCATCTCCAGATTGAAGTTCTCCTCCAGCCGCCCGATTCCTTCCTCGATATAGGTAATCCAGATCTTTTGCTCCACCTCCCCGGCTCTGCGGTACTGCGCCTCTATTTCCTGGTAGACTTCATCAAAGTCCAGGACTGTAGAGAAAAGGACGGCGCAGTCTCTTCCATCACCTGGACGGTTGGCGATCAGCTTCATGACGAATATATCTTCTGGGGATGCATCCCTGATCTCCAGCAATCCAAAGGATCTTGACTTGATGGCCCTATGCCATATCGATTCCGAGAGGCCGAAGTCGTAAGAGATCCTATTGGCAAAGATATCAAGATTGTGACCGCCTTTAACTGCCAGCCTGTTGATTCCCAGTCGCTCATGCCTTTTCTGAGGGCCGATTATCTGGAAGCCCAAGGCACTGGCCGAGGCAATCATTGTCTCCATGTCCCCCACAGTCCTGCAGACAATATCGATATCCTTGGTGGAGTCCTTCAGCCCCTGTTCCAGCATCGCAGCTCCACCTATGAGCAGAGCCTCTATCTTATGCTCCAGGACGCGCCCGAGCTGTGCGAATAGCTCATCTACCTCCTCTTTTCTGGAGATGCGATTAGATGTGGATATCATAGAGCTCCGCCTTTTCATTGATATCTTCCAGAGTCGGATAACCGCTAATCATCTTGCCCTGCAACACTGCTTTTAGATCCTTCATCATGGGATGCTCTACAGCTTCTAATTTTTCCCTGTTCTTCAGATAGAATAATATGCAAAAAAGTCTTCCGGAAAACTCTGCTGCCGAGTCCAGGGAATGGATGAAAGTCTCCTGGATTGACAGCTCTCTTTTAGGCAGGGTGTAGTAATTGTCCCTCAGGCCCAGTTCGATTCCATTGTCTGCATAAGCAGAAAAGGAGGTTGGTGTGGCATCCTGCGTTCGCATGCTCTTGAAGAGCACACTGTCCCTGTAGCTCTTGATGAGCAATGCCTCCCTGGGGACAAGACTCAAGGCCTGATATTCTCTGAGGGCAGCCACAAAGCCCTCGATCTCGGGCCAAAGGATCCTGTTTAAGGAGTAGAGACAGGCTCTGTTCTTTTTGGTTCGCTTCACTGCTCCCAGGCGGAGGAGGCCTTTTAAATAGCGGTAGATAGTCTTTTTCGGGATGCCTGTCTCTTTCTCCAGCGCCGCTGCGCTTTGTTCGTTTTCCATCCAGGAGAGCAGATCAATTCTTCTTTCGGCGAGCAATAGCGAGAAGGGCGAGGCCCGGTGAGAGAAGTAGAGCCCTTTGAAGGCCTCAGCGGCAGAAGTCCTGGCTAAAGCTATCTCGCCGCTTTTTCGCTCCAAAAGACCCTTATTCACCAGAGAGGTGACTATTCGGGAAACGGTTTCTGAGCGAAGGCTCAATGCAGCGGATAGGCTCGCTGGATGCAGGGCATGCTCTGCTCCGGCGACAAGCACAAGGGCCTGGATCTCACTTTTGCTAAGCCTCATAATCTCATTAAATGACAATCATTTATATAAGCATGATGTTTTATGAGAATTATGCACTATGGTATTTTATGAGCAATTATTGGAAGGGCAATCCTCATAACAGTGACTGCAAGTGGGAGTATTTGGTTGATGGGATGATCGAAGTAATAGGAAAAGCTGCTTTAACCATGATATGCTAACAGAACGCAAACCATTGTGAATATGAGAATGTGAGATGTATCTGAGAATGAGGTTTTGAAAATGTCAGCAAAATTGATGGAGTACTTCAACCGGCAGCCCAGGATTGGCATTCTTGGCACTGCAAGCAAGGATGGAATGGTGGATGTGGCAGTTATGGGCTCGCTTCAGATGATCGATGAGAAGACGATCACCGCGGCGTTTGCTCGGGGTCGCACATTTGCCAACCTGCAGGAGAACCCAAATGCGGTCTATATGATAATGAATCAGGGCTCGGAGATCCTTGATTGGAAAGGGATTCGGGTCTATCTGCGGATGAGAGAGTATGTCACGTCCGGGCCGCAGCTGGAGAGCTACAAGAGCCAGGTGGCCAAGGTCGTTGGCGAGCAGGCGGCGGAGATGGTCCATGTGATGGTCACATTCGATCTGACGGAGGTCCGGCCTCTGATAGACGCCGGCCAAGGCTGGGAGAAGTCCATCTGATCTATTCAGACACATTCGCCCCCCGCACTCCACACCCATATCTCCCTGCAGTGTAAGATCCAGATGATCCGAAAGATGCCGGGCAGGCCCGACCATCTTTCCGGAAGGAAGCGCTGGATGTGGATCTTCGACTCGTATTATAAGGGCACAGTGGAGCTATGGGGCAGAGAAAACGGCCCGATAAAGGTCAGCCTTCCTTTTCCCAATTCATTTTATATGCACCTGAGAGATCCTCCCGCCTACAGGGAGATGCTCGCAGCACTAGAGAGCCTCTACCGGGTGGAGGAGTGCGATTTCAAGACCATCTTCGGCCCTCTGGAGGGCTACAGGATCTTCGCCGGCCGCAAGGTGGCGGAGAAGATCGAGATCCAGACCCGCTACTCTGCCCAGCTTTACAATGTGGACATAAGGCATGATCAGTGCTACCTTGCCGAGCACGACCTCTTCCCCTGCGGGGAGAGTGAAGAATCCCGTTTCTCTCCGGATTTCGCAGTCCCCCTGACTCGTATGGAGGTGGAGGTAAAAGCAGTGGGCGCAGGGGGCGCCTCCCTCCGACCCGGGGCGGAGATCTCCTCCATCCAGATCTGCAGGGGCAGAAAGAGAAGTCTGAACGGACCGGAGAGGACGGTCATCTCCGACCTGATAGAGCTGATACGCTCCTACAACCCTGACCTGATCCTCTTTCCCTATGCCGACAGCTGGGTTCCGGCAATGGTCCGCAAGGCGGAGAGGTACGGCCTTGAGCCGGCCTTCAGCCGCAGCGGCTGGTTCAAATCGATGGCCTCCAAATCCTACTGGAGCTATGGCCGGGCCAACCACAAAGAGGGCGCACTCATTCCTGAGGGGCGGGTGCTCATAGATACTGCCAGGAGCTTCGTCTATCGGGAAGGTGGGCTGAAGGGAGTGCTGATGGCCTCCAGGCTCTCCGGCCTCTCTCCGAACCTCACCTCTCGCTTCACCCCCGGCACTCTGATCTCCAGCTATGAGGTCTTTGAGGCCCTGCGCCGGGGGATGGCTGTCCCCTTCCGGAAGAGCGATGCGGAGAGCGCAAGGAAGATCACCGATCTGAAGGCCTGTGACCGGGGTGGTATGATGTTTCAGCCCGATCCCGGGGTTTATGAACAGGTCCACCAGATCGATTTTACCTCACTATATCCGTCCATCATCGTGAAGTACAATCTCTCCCCGGAGAGCCTGGATCATCCGGAGGTGAAGGGCTTTCTCGCAACAGTGATCACTTCGTTGCTCAACCTTCGAATTGAGACCAAGAGGCGGAAGAAGACCAACCTCGAGTACAGAGGAATCGACTCGGTGCTGAAGTGGATGCTGGTGACCTGCTTTGGCTATACCGGATATCGAAATGCCAAGTTCGGCCAGATCCAGGTGCACGAGAGGATCACCGCCATCTCCCGGGAGCTGCTCATGGATATCAAGGAGCTGGCTGAGGATATGGATTTCGAGGTCCTGCACGGCATTGTGGACTGCCTCTGGGTCCGGGGCGGGCCTATTTCGATTTACAAGGAGGCGGTGGAGCAGATGACCGGCATTCTCACCGAGGTGGACAGCTTTGACTGGATAGCCTTCCTGCCCATGGCCGACGGCTCAGGGTCGTATACCCGCTACTTCGGCCGGCTGGATAAGGGCAGGATGAAGGTTCGGGGAGTGGCTGCTCGGAGAGGAGACACCCCACGCTATTTGCAAAGAATGCAGATGGATCTGTTCGAGCTTCTGGCAGGGGCAGCGAACAGGGAGGAGCTCCGTCTCTGCAAGCCCCGGGCAGAGGAGGTCCGCAGAAGGTACGAACGGGATCTCATGGATGCCAGTGTCGCGGTCCGGGAGCTGGCCGTACGTCGCCGGCTGAGCAGGACAAATTACAGCCGCCGCTGTGCTGAGGCCTCTGCTGTTCAGGCCCTCAAGATCGCCGGACGTCATCCTGCTCCCGGGATGGAGGTCGGATATGTGGTGGCGGATGCCGGACGCTGGGAGGTCGATTTGGAGGAGGAGGCATCGGAGTATGATGCAGAATACTACGGCAAGCTTCTGGAGAAGGCCTGGGAGGAGGTAGCCTTTGTCTTCAGACCGTAGACATATTGCCTGAACCTCAGATAGGCTGGAAAAGGAGGGGTCCGCTCTTGCTGCTGCTAAGGCTCATATTGCGCTCGATGGCAGCGTCAAGCTCATTCATTCTGATCTGCTTATTGATGAAGTCGTCCACCCCGGCGCTAAAGCATTGCTCGCGGCAGAACTCCGGATCAAAAGAGGTGATGGCTATTATCTTGGGACCCTGTTGCCAGCGGCTGCGGATGTGTTTGGTGGCCTCGATACCATCCATCTTTGGCATCTGGATATCCATGAGCACCAGATCGCAAGACTGATTTTCCAGGGCCCGCAAGACCTCCTGACCATTTGCCGCCAGGTCCGTCCGGTGGCCAAGTCTCTGCAGCATGAGTTGAGCTACCTTCTGGTTCACTGGATTATCCTCGGCGATGAGGATGTTCAGGGTGGATCTGATTGTCATTCTGCCGGGAAGATGACCCTGTTCCTATAAGAATTTCTTTTATAGAAATTTGATGTTCACTGTCGCGGGTCGTAGAAGCACCCTCTATGGCATCCCTAGTCTTGCTTTTATTGCCTGAATATCCCTCTCCATTCTGACGAGCCTATCTTCTCGCAGACTCTCTGCCGTCTCTGCAGTGTGGCCTTTTATCTCCTGTATTATCGGGATTGCTTTTACAATCTGTCCTGCGGTAAGAATTAAGGCAAAGTCAACCATTCGAGGAACAAACCCTTCGAAATCCTTGATAATTACATCCGATACTTCTGCGTCATCAGGACGCTTTGTCTGTGCAAAGGTACTGAAAGCATCGAGTGGACCCTTAGATCCTTCTATGATCACCCACACCTCTTGCTGGCCATTCTTGCCTAGCTGGTTTTGGGCAGCAAAACCATTTACTCCCATAAACATGGCCTGGTTCATCAGAAAGTACCTGTAGCCAACTCCATGCACCTTAGGGCCGATGATCTCAATTTTCCTTTTCATCCATCCCACTTCTCATCGTACAAAGATAATGATTACCCTATATATACATAGGCAAATAGCAGCAAATGGCCCCTATATCTCTCATGTTATCGATTTTCTTGATTATCATTCTTTCTCTCCTTTTCTCGTCTCAGCCAGATCCTTGATTATTTGGATGAACTCGTGTACCAAGGATTTGCTCATCTTCAGTTCCAAGGCGATGTTTTCTGCAGGAGTCCCATCGCCATGAAGCTTTAGAAATTTTTATATCTTTTGATGCACTATCACATGATTCTTCGTGTGGACATATCTTCCTCACAATCGAAATACAATCGCAAGGAATTAATCGGATGGCAATAACTCTCATTTGAGGGGAAAGAATGCCATCCATGAGAATTCTGTCCTGGAATGTGAACGGCTTGAGAGCCATCTATAAGAAGGGTTTTGTGGACTGGCTTCTTAAAGACCGTCCCGATGTGCTCTGCCTCCAGGAGATCAAGGCGACAGAGGATCAGATTCCAAAAGAGCTCAAAGGCCTCCCCGGATACATATCGTTTTTCAGTCCGGGCGCCAGGAAGGGGCGGGATGGAGTGGCCCTTTTCACTAAGACCAAACCCCTGAGCCTGGAGTATTCATTGGGCTTGCCTGGCTTTGATGATGAACAGAGGGCGATTGTTGCCGACTATGGGGATTTTCTGCTATTCAATGTCTACTTCCCCAACGGTAAGGCCTCAAAGGAGAGGTTGAGCTATAAGATGAGGTTCTATGATCTGTTCCTCGATCTCATGGACCGGCTTGTGGCCGAGGGCAGAGATATTGTGATCTGCGGCGATGTTAACACCGCCCATAAGGAGATCGATCTCGCTCGGCCCAAGCCGAATGAGAAGATATCAGGATTCCTTCCGGAGGAGAGGGCCTGGATCGACCGATTGATAGAGCACGGCTTCCTGGACACCTTCCGCCTCTTTCATCCTGAAGGGGAAAAATACTCCTTCTGGGATATGAAAACCAGGGCTCGCGAGCGCAATGTTGGCTGGAGGATCGACTACTTCTTCGTCTCTTTAAGCATGCGTGATCGGGTGAAATCGGCTTTTATCCTCGATGATGTCTATGGCTCCGACCACTGCCCGGTGGGAATCGAGATCGAGTTATGAAGAATTCAAGGAAAAAGGTTTTATTGCTTGTTGCCAAATGGACTTCCAGGCTTTATTAAAGGAGGGATAATGATTTGAGGACTGCCAGGCAGATTCCCTGGTACCTTATCGCATCCATTCTGATCTCTTTATCAGCGATTGCTCTGGCTAATCTTTTTGCTCCACCACTGAAAGAGGCAGCCTCATATCTTGCTTTAGCTCTGGTGATACTGATACCCGGCTACCTCGCAGTCCTCTCCCTCTTTCCAGCCGCCGGCGACCTGGATTTGAATAGACGCCTTCTCCTCTCTCTGGGGGCCTCTCTGTTATTGGCAGGGCTCATCAGTCTGATTCTGTATCTTACCCCCAGGGGGCTCCAGGCGGCATCCCTGGCCACTATTCTCTCTTTTCTTGTGCTATTTCTTGCCGCCCTATCCTATCTCCGCTGGTCGGCTATACCTCGCAACAGGAGGTTTGTGATCGGAGCGAAGAGGAGCTATCGCAGTCGCAGGACATCTGGCCGCATCTCATCAGGCTTCGTCTCCTCCCGGGGCCCTCTTCTGATCGCCCTGGCCGCAGTCCTCGTTCTGGCTGGTCTGGCCCTGGCCTTTTATCATTATCAACCTGGCATGAATTTCTTATCCTCTCCCAAGGGCCATACCGATCTGGAAGTCACCTGGCCGAAGAGCGAGCTTGGCGATTCATCCGAAGGGCAATACACGACTCTTGCCGCTGGCCGCGACCTGGAAGCGCGGGCGAGGATCGACAACCATGAAGGCATTCCGGTCAATTACTCCCTCCGGCTGGTCTTTGACAATTCCACCATCTTCGTCAAAGGCCTGCGTCTGGCTGATAATGAGACCTGGGAGAGCATGCTGGGCTTTGTGCTTGAGGGACAGCCAGGACAGCAGAGGCTTGATCTCCTCCTATTCAAAGAAGGGGACAGCACTGCCCCCTGCAAATCTGAGCATCTTCTGGTCGATCTAGTTGATGATCAGTCCGAGGATCAGGAAGAAATGGAAAACAGCACAAACGAATCAATGGCGAGCTCTGACGGCTTGCCAGTCTCATTTGAAGAGAAGACAAAGGTCACAGTCCTGAGTGCCGGAGGCGGTGGCAGCTCTGTCGCCCAGGTTAGCGGATCTGCAGCCTCCAGCTCCTCTTCTGCCAAATCAAAGCCACAATCCGCTGCAACTGAAACGGAAAAAAAGAATGCCACGGAGACGACAGAATATCCGCCGCCAGCAAAGGCTGCTGTCGAGACCGGTGCAGTCACTGAGCCGACTGATGCGAGCAGCGGCGAGATAAAAGCCCAGCCCAAGGCCAGCAGCATAACCTCTGAGGAAAGCCCTTATCCCGAGGAGGCTGAATCCCTCTCCAGCTCAAATTCCACGAATCAGGCGGCATCTAAGATTTCAGTCCTCCCTGATAATGCATCTGGCCCTGAGAATGTGTCCTCATCCATCTTCCTATCTACAAATCTATCCACATCTTCCTCTGCTAATCTGTCCTCATCTGCAGCGTCAGATGAACAGATAAATCCCGTGCCAGAAGATGTCAACACGGCCAAGAATCCAGCAAGGTACGGCACCATCCCCGGTCAGCCCGCAGAAGGAGATTCCATTATCAACCATCCGCCGGTTCTGCAGAGCCTCCAATCGAGCATGCCCAGCCCTCAGACAAAGGGCACAGCGATCATCTGGAGAGCAGAGGCTATAGATCCGGACGGTGACAGGATCCTCTATCGCTTCCTCCTCAATGGTGAAGAGATGAAAAATTGGTCCAGATCCGGCAGCTGGAGCTTTCTCACGCATTATCTGCCCGCGGGCGAATATGTCATCACCGTCCAGGCTATGGATGGCCTTCATTCACCGTCGGACTCATTTGATAGCTCTTTGAATGCCACCATGGTCATCCTGGAACAAAACCAGCCACCCATTCTGAGGGAGCTGGAGTCTGACCGGAAGAGCCCCAGCCCACAGGGATCCCTGATCACCTGGACCGCCAGCGCAGCAGATCCAGACCTGGATGAGATATCATACCGCTTCCTCCTCGATGGCCAGGATATGACCGGCTGGATGCCATCGAATTCCTGGGTATGGAATAGCTCTGGAGTGATGGCAGGAGATCATAAGATCACCGTTCAGATAATGGACGGCTCTCATGCCAGCCAGAACTCCTTTGACTGCGAGATGAATCGGCCTTACGCCCTGAAGGAATCGACAATAGGCTCTCCGATCGAATCGTCTGCAGAATCCTCAACTCCTCTTCTTGTAAGCTCTCCTGAAGATCCATCAAAGCCAGCAGATGTTCCCGCGGGCGCATCCTCCACTGCATCCCTCAATCAGATCCCGATGTTCGCAGAGCTGAAGCCGGATGCAATCAGTCCACTCGAAACAGACGCTATCATAAATTGGACTGCCAGAGCTGCAGATCCTGATGGAGACGAGCTATCCTACAAGTTCCTCCTCGATGGCCAGGATATGACCGGCTGGTCCTCTTCCTCTTCCTGGACCTGGGACACATCTGATGCTCCCCCCGGCACGCATAGGATCACTGTCCTGGCCAGGGACGGCAAGCACGCTCCTACGGACTCTTTCGATGGCTCAATAGATGCTGAATTCACATTAATGGACAAAAATCTGCCTCCCGTCCTCTCAAGCCTTGTGCCGGATCTCTCCAGCCCTCGGGTTCTGGGGGAGACCATCGTCTGGAAGGCGGAGGCCATGGACCCGGACAACGATCCCATCCTATACAAGTTCCAGCTTGGAGGAAAGGATATGATTAGATGGTCAGAGTCGAATAGCTGGAGCTGGTCGACCCGGGGCCTCTCCGCGGGCGACTACCAGATCACCGTCCTGGTCAGGGATGGCCGCCACGCATCCGAGTATTCATTCGATAACTCTCTGGCGAAAAGCTTCCGCCTCAAGACCTCCATAGATCAACAGATAGACCTGCTGATGAGCCAGAGGGGCTTTAATGCCTCAGGAGATACTGAATATAGCTCCTCTGACATCATGCTAAAGGTGGCTGATACATAGCTGAATTGCATTAGCTTTAAGTTCGTTGTACTCCCAATATCCGCTCCAATCCATGAAGATCATTCAGGTATCTCCCTATTTTCCCCCTCATCTGGGCGGGGTTGAGTATCATGTGAAGGACCTGGCCGACGGCCTGGCGAAGAGGGGCCACCAGGTAACTGTGGCCTCGTCATGCGGAAGATGGAATAACGGATTCGTCCGCATTCCCAGCATCGACCTTTTTTATGTTCCTATTCCCATCAAGCGGCCCAACCTTGATGCGGACATATATCATAGCCATGTGCCCAGCCCCCTGTTTGCCTTCATGCTCAGAGATTCGTCTCCTCATGTGGTCACCTACCATAACGATGTGGTGATCCCGGGGAACCTGAATGGACACTATCTCCCTCGACCCGTTGGGGCAGCGGTTGAGGGGGTGAACAGGAAGATCATCCGCCCCATCCTGGACCGGGCAAAGATCGTGATTTCAACCACAAAAAGCTATGCAGAAACCTCTCCCATCTTGAAGGACTACATTCATAAGATGAAGATAGTGCCCAATGCAGTGGACGTATCCCTTTATCCCCGGAAGAGAGAGAAGAGGGGCTATGTTCTCTATGCTGGCAGGCTGCTGCACTACAAAGGAATCGAGTCCCTAATCCAGGCCATGAGCGAGGTGCAGAAGAAGGCCGACCTAGAACTGGTCCTTGTAGGGGATGGCTACGACCGAAGCCGCCTGGAGGAGATGGCCAGAAAGCTCAAGATCAGGGCCAGGTTCACCGGCAGGCTGGATCGGTCCCGGTTCATCGATACCCTCTCTCATGCCGAGGTTCTGGTCCTCCCCACCCAAAACCGCCTGGAGGCATTTGGCATCGTCCTTCTCGAGGCCATGGCCTGCGAGACTCCCGTCCTGGCTTTCAAAACTCCTGGGGTGGCTGAGGTGGCAGGAGAGGGGGGAATGATCTATTCCAGCCCCGAGGAGCTGGGCGAGATGATACTCGAGCTGCATGAGAGCCCGAACCTGAGGATGAACCTCGGCCGGAAGGGCAGAATGGCGGTGGAAGAGAAGTACTCCTGGCCGCGAGCCCTGGATATGATGGAGTCGGTCTACAGAGAAGTGGCCTGAGAGCGGTGTCCTGAGAGAGATGGTGTCCTGGGAGAGATCTTCGAGTCAATAAGTATTTACAGAATAGATCTACCTTCCAATTGATGAATGAGAGATTGAAGGCCACATTGTTCGCAGCTCTGATGAGCCTGGCCTCCATTATCTTCATTCTCTATTATACCGATGCTGACATAAGTTGGGAGTTGATCTCCCGGGTCAACGGGTGGTTCCTTTTTCTGGCGGTAGCCCTTCACGTGCTCTCCTGGATGCTTTACGCTCTCAGGCTCAAGCTGCTTGCATCCATGGCCGGCCACCAAATAGCCTTCCCTCTCTCCTTCAGATGCACCCTGGCCTCGAACTTCCTTGCCGCTATCACTCCATCCTCTGCTGGAGGAGAGCCCCTGCGAATCAAGGTCCTGGCAGATGATGGCATGAGCTATGGTGCTGCGACGGCGGTGGTGATAAGCGAGAGGCTACTTGACAGCATATTCTTTTTGACCTCGCTGGCCTTTTTTCTCATGGTCTCCGGCTTTTTCGCCGGATTCGGCCTGAAGGTTGGAGCGATATTCCTGCTCTTTCTCCTGGTTTTCCTGGCATTTCTCAGGCAGCTCATCATCCGGCCGAAGAGGGTTGCCCGTCTGATGGAGTGGATCAAGAAGAAGACCGGCAACCGAGCCATCGTCCTCACCATAGAGCGGGAGATATGGCTATTCAGGGACGCAGGAATTCAGCTTGCTAAAGAGACAATGCGTTGTTTGCCGGTACTGGTGGTGATGACGGCATTAATCTGGTTTAGCGATTTTCTGGTTCCCTCTGCCTTATTGGCGGGTATGGCTCAGGACCCTAGCATTCTCCTCTCAGTCACCGCCCAGAACATCCTGGCGATATTGAGCCTCTTGCCGTTGACCCCTGGAGCCAGCGGCATAGCCGAGCTGGGGATGAGCTACCTTTATTCCACCTTTGTCTCTCCTGCCTTGCTGCTGCCTCTCATCGTCCTGTGGCGCTTGATCACCTATTTCTTGAACATCGTCATAGGTGCAGCTTTCGCTGGTGCCACCATCAATGGAATGATGAAAAAATAGGGCAAAAAATTTGGCCTGCAGACCATCTTCCGGCCTGCAGCCGATAACCTCTCCTGATTTTACTTCTTTTCCGTCTAGTGCGTGCCCAGAATGTAACCTATGATTCTGCCATAGGCAGGTCTGGCCACCAGCGTTCCTAGGACCACTCCAATGATGATGATCAGGGCGAATCCGGTCAAGGCACCGAATCCCATATAGAGAAGCGGCAGCATGGCCATGATCGTCGTCGCTGCTGCGCCCAGGATTATGGCAAAGGCCCGGGACAGACGGCTCAAATAGATCTTGCTGGTGGTGGCGGCCACTTTGCCCACGCCCGCCTTATCCGCGGCCTCCGCCGCTCTCTCCTTTATGCTCCGGTCGGATGCAGCTGGCGCTGCTTCACCTCCTCGGATCACCTCATCGGTGATGATGACCAGCTGATCGACGCCCGTCCCTATCACCATGATGATGCCGGCCAGGCTGGCCAGATCGAGCTGCCATTTGGCCAGGGACCAGACGCCCAGCATTATCGCCACCTCGCTCAGGGAGGTAAAGAGCATGGGCAGAACTATTCTCCTCTCACGGTAGCGGTAGTATATCATGCCCGCAACTGCGAGCAGAGCTATCAGACCGGCTATGACCATCTGGATCTTGAACTGCTTGCCCAGAGCGGCAGATACCTGGCCTGATCCCACGATCTCCACATTGACCGGCAGAGCGCCCTCTTGCAGGTGAATTTGAAGCTGTTTTGCATCCTGGGAGCCCTCATCTCCGGCGCCCACGCGCGCCTCCAACCCGCGAGAGGGAACCTTCTGCAGACTGCTCGCCAGCTCTGGGGATAAGGGTGCGCTGAAGACTGGATCCTTATCCAGGTACATGGTTATGGGGTGAGCTTCGGGATTCTTGACCGCGCCCGTATCTATGGCTGCTTTCTGGAAGGCTGCCGCCCCCTCCTCGGAGAGGGTGAAGGGCACTCCCCAATTGCCCTGCTGATCTCCTCTGGGGATATCCACAGACTCAACTGCATCTCCATAGATGACATGCATGGTCTGGTTGTCCTCAGTCTGGATCCTGATCTCGAACTTGCCAGGCTTGCCCACAATATCCTGAGCTGAGGCCACATCCATTCCCGCAAGGTCGATGAGGATGTACTTGTTATCCACCATCCTCACTCTGATGTCCTGCAGCCCCAGGCGGTTGAGCTTGGAGTCAAGAACCCTTTTAGTCTCTTCCACGGTGTCCTTGGTCAGCCCCTCGACGAAGGTATCCTCGCCAATGGGCACCTTTCCTCCTACCGGAGCGAGAAGGGCATCAAGGGATTCCCTGGTGACGTTGGTCCTGATCTCATATAGGACGGGAGCAAACTGCACTATCTTGACGTCAGCATCAAGGTTCTTTTGCAGGTAGGTGATGATTATCGTCTCGGGAGCAGCAGGTATGGTGATCTTAGTGGCGTTGGCAAGTGCTGCCGTCTCTGCGCCCAGATATCCCACGTCGGTGGGCAACGTCGCATCGATCTTGCCCGGCACGGTCACAATATAGCTGTCGCCATGCCTATCCACGGAGCTGTTGGCAAACTGGTACTGGAGAATGCTCTCAGGATCGGCATCCACCTGGACCATAGCCCCCTGCAGCTTGAGCTGAAGGTACGATCCGCCCTGAAGGTCCAGGCCGTACTTAAGGCCGAAGGCCCCCAAACAGATCAACGCCGCCGCTAGGAATAAGGCGAATAATAGTACCCTCTTGTCTTTAGACAGGTCTTGTATCAGGCTCATCTCTTCTGCCCCCTTGCTGCCTTTCTTGGCCGGCTAAGGTACCATCTCAGCCCCTGAGCATTGGTGACCCAGGTGTTGAAGAGATCAGCTGCCAGGCCGAAGACGAGCACCATTGTCATGTCGGCGATGACATCCATCCGGCTGAATGAGGGCAGTACGAGGTGAAGGAGGTTGGAGACGAGAATAAGGGCGATCACAGCGGATAATGTGGTTGCGGCCATGGTCAAGCCGGTCCCCATCGCTCCTTTGATCTTCTCATCAGTTACCCCTTTGCGCTTTAAAACCCTCATCGTGAGCAGAATATCGGTATCAACAGAGTAGCCGATGAGCATTAGAAGCGCAGCCACAGACCCCAGGGAGAGCTGGACTCCAGTCAGATTCATGGATGCCGCTGCCATCAGGATGTCAGCCAGGGCGCAGAGCACCACCAGCAATGAGACAAAGACCTGCCTGAATACGATGAATACCACCAAGGCCATGAGGATGAACGAGAGTGGGAGGTACCTTATTACCTGGGCCTGAAGCTCCTGGCTGTATATGGGTCCCATATGTCTGATCTCAGCATCATCGCCGTATTTGGTAACGATCTGCTGGGCAAGTTCTGTATACTCCTCATCGCTCATGGGGCCGAACTGAATCATGTATCGGCTGCCCACGTCTCTCACATCTGCCAGAGGATATTTATCATACTCTCCGACCACGGCATCTTCTGATTCAGTAGCTGGCACCGTTGCTAATGTGCCTCCCGTGAACTCTATCCCCAGATTCACGGGCGATCCCGTGTTGAGATAGGTTACACCCAAGCTGATCAATGCTAAGATGATGACGACTATGGGAATCAGCATCATCTGCTTGGGCGGATACTTGGAAATGATATCGTCCAGTTCCATATAATTCTCCTTTAGCGTCTTCTGGCCCTTTTTCAGAATATTTAAATCTATTTATCCGATTTTTTCCCATTTCTGCAGGCTTACCACCTGAGATAGCGTCTTTCCCCGGCTGATCTCCTCAAAGAGCCTGTTTTCCGTCTTCTCGACCTCTTTTGCTCTTCTTGCGATCTCATATGCCCTCTCTTTGGGAATTACCACCACTCCGCTGTCATCGCCAACGATATAGTCGCCGGGCCGGACCGTCTGGCCGCCACAGACTATCTCAGAGTTGATCTCTCCCATACCTTTTGGGTCCCCTGCATTGGGAACTACATCCGACGAGAAGAGCGGGTAGTCCATCGGCCTTATCTCCTGCAGGTCTCGCACTGCACCATCGACGACCACGCCCTCAATCCCACGGATCTTGCAGCTCAGGGTGGCCAGTCCTCCCCAGGGGGCGATGCTGTTGCTTCCGTTGTAGATCACCAGCACATCACCGGGACCGGCCAGGTCTATGGCCTCGACGGGCTTTGCCCAGTCACCGGCGAAGGTCTGCACGGTTATCGCCTTTCCCACGATCTTCTTTCCCGGAATCAGGGGATGAATTCCGCGCATGGCCCCTTTGCGGTGCATGGCATCGGAGATATTGGATGAAGAGACGCTGCGCAGCAGGGAGACGATCTCCTCTTCCAGGCTCATCTTGGGGGCGGTGCTGGCCTGGGCAACGTCGATAGATTCGCGAATCTTCCGGGCTGACTCGGTAACATTCGCGCTGCGCACTATGCTTCCGCCGACAATGACAATGGCGGCACCGCTGGCCACGGCGTCAGCAGCGGAAGCCGCGTCCATTCCCCCTGCAGCAGCCACCGGGGTCTTTACCTCTTTGACGATCTGCTTGAGAAAATCTATGGTGTCCTTGCCGGTCATCTGCTGGTCTATTCCCACATGAACGCAGATGTAGTCCACTCCCAGTTCTTCCAGCTCACGGGAACGGCCAACCGGATCGGGAACCGTGAGCAGATCCATCATTATCTGCACGCCATACTTGCGCGCCGCCCGAAGTGCATCCTCGACGGTGGAGTTGTCGGATGCTGCGAGCAAGGCCACTATATCTGCCCCGGCCTTGGCCGCCATCTCCACCTCCATGGCACCGGTGTCGACGGTTTTCATATCCGCTACGATCTTCGTCCCGGGAAGGGCTTTCTTCATCTCGCGCACAGAGTCCATGCCCTCGCTCTTGATGAGGGGTGTTCCGGCCTCGATCCAGTCCGCTCCACCAAGGACGGCCTCTTTGGCTATTTGAATCGATCTGTCTAGCTCCAGAAGATCCATTGCCACCTGTAGAATGGGTTTAATACCAAATCACCACCACAACATAACAAGCTAGAGAAAAAGGATGCATGGTATATAAAATGAAGCTGGCAGAGATTTCTGAGGTAGAGCTCAAAGACGATCCCTTTCTACCACACAGCCTTGGCTTTGCCAAGCTGCATGGGAACGGCAATGACTTCATTCTGGTGGATGAGATCTCAAGGGAGCTCGTGGCTGAGAGTGCGAAGAGTAGATTTGCAATCGCTTGCTGCCGTCGTAGCTTCGGCATAGGAGCAGATGGTGTCCTGTTTCTGGCAAGCAGCCAGCGTTCGGACCTGGGCATGAGGTTATTTCAGCCGGACGGCTCAGAGGCGGAGATGTGCGGCAATGGCATACGCTGTCTTGCCAAGTACGCCTGGGAGTCGGGGTATGTGGGTCAATCCTTTGATGTGGAGACCTTAGCGGGCATCATACCGATTCAGGTCCGGGAGAGGGATGGCAGCTTCTGGGCCAGGGTGGATATGGGCGTTCCCAGGTTCAATCGTCCATCCATTCCCGCCTGCGGTTCTGGTGATCTCATGGACGAGCAGATGGGGGAATTCAGGGTCTGTGCAGTGAATACTGGTGTTCCTCATGCTGTTATCTTTGTGGATGACCTGGACATAGATATCTACGAGGCGGCACCACCAATAAGGCATTGCAGCGTTTTTCCGGAGGGAGCAAACGTCGATTTCGTCAAGCTGGGCTCATCACTGCAGATCAGAACATTCGAGCGAGGGGTAGAGGGCGAGACATTCTCCTGTGGAACCGGGGCGGTGGCCTCTGCCAGCGTTGCCCGCAGAATGGGGCTGGTCGGGGATGAGGTGCTGGTGGAGACGAAAGGTGGGCCGCTGATCATTAACTTTGAGAAGGATAAGGCCTTCATGGAAGGGCCGGCAGTGACTGTCTATTCTGCAGAGATGGATGAAGAGTACTGGTGGAGCCTATTTAGGGAGATGTGATAATATCATAGCGACAAGAGGCCGGATCGTGGCGGGACTCTCCGGGTTGATGATTCTGCTTGTCCTCCTGGTTCCGATCAATGCAGATCATTATTTGATGGAAATAGGCAGCAAGAGCAATCCTAATGCCCACCTCTTCTCCTATGACCAGAAGTTTCGCGAGAGCACAACAGTTAAAAATTATCCCCTGCAAATGACGGCGACCAAGGAGTTTACCGATGCCACCCGCCTCTCGACAAAGATGGAATTGCGAACAGAGGCCAATCTCACCGAGATAGCTATCGATGCGGATTTCATTGGCATTGGACGCTTAGGCTATCTAGTTCTGGATCCAGAGAAGGGGGATTTGAAGCATGAGCAATCGCGGATCAACCACCTCTTCATAGGCAACTTCAGCATCGAGGAGCAGATAATAGTGGCCAAAGACCATATGAATGAGTGTGGTTATGGCTCTCTTCCCTGCGCATGAGTGTTAACTGAAAGAATTCGTCCTATATATTTTATTTTATATTATTTTTGCAGGAAAGCTGCTCGGCCACGATGCGGTCCATCTTTTCCAGGAATTCCTGTTTTGCCTGCAGAGGAATGGTCGCTCCGGCGGCGACGTTATGGCCTCCGCCCACCCCTCCAACCGCCTGGGCGGAGAGGGATAGGGCATGTGCCAGGTCCAGGCCGGAGCGGACCAGATCCTGGGTACCCCGGGCAGATACCTTGAGATCCCCTTCCACATTCTGAGCAAAAGCGAGGATAGGCCGGCTGCGGTCTGCCATCTGGAAGCTCATGCCGGCCACGATTCCTATTATCGTATCCAAAATCGCATCTCCGGCGTCGAAGTACTGGATGCTGTTCAATGGGGTGATTCCCCTCTTTGAAACCAGCTTCAAGCCAGCCACCAGGTTCTGGCGGTGCTGGCCCAGGAGGGTATGGGCTTCATTGAAGGCCTTATCCCTATCTCCTAGGCATACCTCCAGCCCCACCCCGGCATGACCATAACGGGCGGTGGCGTTCAGCAGGGTGGAGTACTCAGAGGCGTCTCTGAGCTCGGTTCCCTCCCTCTCCTTCAGCAGGATATAGACCTCTCCGATCAGCCTTTCCAGCCTGATATTGGAAATGCCATTGCGCAGCCCTTTCTGAACGATGGCTGTGACCAATGAGGCCTTCTCCTCCTGGCTGAGATCTATCCAGCGCCTCCACTTCTCTCCACCCAGGCTTATTCCCACCTCCTTAAGAAATGCAATGCAGGCGTCCTCTTTTCCTGAGAGGCCGGGAAGGTATGGATCCTGGGAGTACTCCAGCATCTTGTAGACCGGGCGGGTCTGTTTGCCAAAGAGCTTGATGTCTCTGGAGAAATGGACTGCTCCTGCTCTTGAGCCTATGTCCAGGATGTAGCGGTTCAGACCGATAAGCTGACCGCTGGCCATATCCTGCAGGTCTCCCACCGCCCCCACCACCGCTAAAGCTGCCAGATCGTCGTTAGCGCCAGGGCTGGATGCCAGGGCTCTGGCCAGAAGAAAAGCGCTACCGCTGCCGCTAAGCTGGTTTGCTCCATCTGCTCCCACCAGATGAGGGTTGATGTGGGCCAGGGGTTGTGCTGGGCAGGCTTTGGGCTTATGATGATCGGCTACGATGGCCTGCAGGTTCCTGTCCAGGATCTCCTGGATCATCCCGCTGCCCAGATCGGTGAATATGACCAGATCCGCACCCTGGTCGGCAACCTCCTCCAGAGCGTTCTCATCAAGCTGCCGGAAGAAGAGGGGCTTGTAGTCGATGTTATGCCTATCCAGGGCGGCGCATATTATGGCAGCAGCGGTGAGCCCATCTGCATCCACATGGGAGACAACCAAAATCTCCTTTTGCCTGCAGATAGAATCAGTGCAGTCTTTGCATAGCTCCTTCAGCTTATCGAGCTTCAGGGATATGTCCATGGCATCTGCCCCTTTTGCCATATCACTTTCAATTTGATGAATAATTTATAAGTCTTTGGCTCGGGGCGAAGATGATCTTCTCCGCATTGATTTGTCCCGACCAGCTCGTTCCCAGAAGCCTGAAGCTGCCCGGCATTCTCTCCATCACGGGATAGCTTTTAATGGTGGTAACATTGGATGGTTGTGCTTTTGTGAACAGGAATTGATCCAGAATGGTGATGTTCTCAGAGCTGTTGGTGGAGAATATGTACTTGTTCAATATCTCGCCTGTTCCATGAACCTCTCCAATGGCTTTGGTGTTCTCCGGAGAGCCCATCTCGAAATTGGTCATGACGGTGCCGGTTCCGGCAACGTTATGACTGTAGTCGATGTTCAAATTCGATGCTATAGCATCTCCCATAACCAGGATCAACAACGCTGCAACGATGATCTGGGAGGCTTTCTTTATCATCATGGTCTCCTTTGCGTTTTCTCTTTTCTTATTTAAGACCGGCGAGGAGCTGTCTGCTATTGACCATGCAGACTGGATGGGATATTATATGAGTTGAGATAGTAGGAGGCATTGATGTTCATGACCACCACCGAATCAGAGCCGACTACCGAATCAGAGCGAACATTCAGCCAGCTCGATATAGCGCCCACTGTCGCTCGATTGCTGGGAATCCAGTTGCCTCTCAATGATGGCAGGGCAATCGATCTGGTGGAGGGCTGGGGCTGCAGGAATGCCGCAATCATAATAGTAGACAGCCTGGGATATGACCTGCTGATGCATCTCTTGCCCTGTCTGAAGAATACATCTCGTCTAATAGATGATGGAATTCTTCTCAGAGCCAAAGCAGTCTCCAATCACACCACTCCTGCCATCGCCAGCATTCTGAGCGGCCTTGTGCCCGAGCATCATAAGATCTTTGATAAGGCAGGGGCAAAGGCCTCAAGCATCCTCAGCCTGCCTGAGATCGCCAGCGCTGCAGGTCTGCGATCTGCGGTGATAATGGAGACAAACGGAGCTGAGGTCTACGAGGGTCTGATCGAGATCATCCATGGAATATCGGACCGCATTCCTCCGGAGGAGTTTGATCGAGAGGCCTGCAGCATGACCCTGCAATCCCTGCGAGAGGGCCCCAGGCTTCTCGTCTCTTATTTTATTGGAATCGACAAAAGCGTGCACATGGGTCGGGAATGGAGCGGCATTCGTAGCGCTGTTTTGCATATCGATCGCTGCATTGGCGATATCACAGAAGAGGCAGATGAAAAGACACTGCTGATTATTTGCGGAGACCATCCTATTCATGCCGGGCCATTGAAGAGGAGCTCTGAGCCCTATTACGTTGCTCTGATCCTGGGGAGGGGAAGATCCAAGGATAATAAAGAGCAGAACATAGATTCGATAGGTTTAAATGTCGCAAGCGAATAACATGATCTGATGGACGAGGATCTCTCTGAAGTTTTTCAATTAATTGCTGAAGATGAGCGAAGACGCAGATATCTTAAAGAGGTCGGAGACTGGTTGATAGATGAGTACTTCGAGCTCCACCAGGCGTCTTAGACAATTCACAATATTTCACATCATAAATCTCATCAATCATCTCCTATCACATTATCGCCTCTATGCCGCGCGTCCCGCGCGCATAACTTCTAAAAATTTTTTTAGCAAACCAATCGTCTCATGTGTCTTCTTCTAAAATTTTCGATATTGGCTGCCATTGTGAAATGGTTTCACAGAGAATAAAAACCTCCGCGCAAAAAGACGATGCCTACTGATATCTGTTATGATAGTAGTAATCGCCTGAACACACTTTTCACAACCAGTTTTAACAAGATTTCTCGGTCATGTGGCCATTGTGTGAAATACTATTCTGACTACTATTTTGGATTTATTCTCGAAAATAAGCTTTAATAGATGTTTTAAGCAACTTACTACAACTATCGACTATTGGAAAGTTTTATATACCACTAAAACCAGGTTTACATTGTGCCAAAATGGCCAGACAACCTGTCTCAATACATATTGACAGGGCGGATGGAGGGCTTATTCGTCTGAGGGGATGGATGAACCTTTGCAGTATATCTGAGAAGTAGAAGCAGTGTCGAGTGAGCATATCTGGGGCATCGGAGCGATTTGCTCCATCACAACAATTGTGGTAGGGCTAAAAGTTCTTGATGGCAAGCTCACCACAATCCGACTGGAACGTCTACCAATAGGGATGGCATCGGGAGTAGCAATGAAGGGGATATCGATGATCTCAAAATGGTCTTTCGATGGTTGTATAATTGCTTCACAATTAGTCCGCTTCTCATATACAAATGGCACAAGGGGTAGCAAGAAGGAGTGCATAAGGATCCTGGTTGATCATCTTTCTGAATGACTGTTCACAGCTGGGAAGGGACGGCTTGTGAACGGGCGATGGGATGATCCACTGCCTGGATAGATCAAGATGCTCGTGGCTGGAAAGGGACGGCAATGAGCAGCTGTTGGCAGAGCTGGGATCGAGGTGCAGCAAGGCAAGGTATGCGAGCAAGGGAAGTTTGGCCTTGTTTAAAGGGAGACCAGGCAAATGGTCTTGCTCAGCCTATCTGTCGGATGAAGGGATGGCACGAGAAGCTGTGGATCGGATCAGGAAGGTGAGCAATCTTGCTGATCCGGTCAAGTGACAGAGAGCGGAACGAAGCGAGATGGATTTGCGGAGGGGGATACAATTGAGAGGACAGATCAAGCTATTTACATTGCATATGAACCTGGAGAAATCTGATCAATCGAGGCTCTCCAGGATTAGAGACAGCAAGGGCATCAATCTCAAGCGGTATTGCTCCTCTGGGGAAGAATCAACCCTCCCAGCTTTCGAATTGATATCCTGATGGCAATACTACTGGAAGGATAAGCGGAGGAGAGCATGAGGATCCGGATTGAGATAGAAGATGGCGGATTCAAATCATCTCACGAATTTGAGTCGCAAAGCATAGATAAGGAGGCCTTAAGGGATAAGATCATAGGCTTTCTCTCAGCTTCCGGTATCTTCGATAGCAAAGATGAAAGGGGAGCAATAGCGACTGCACGTGATTACCGCAGCAGCGGCACTCTCATGGACCGCCTAGAGCACTTCATCAAATTCGAATTCTCCAATACCTGGTTTACATCTCAGGAGCTGAGGGAGCGGTATGAGACCGTAGCGGACGATATCAAGCTCAGCACAGTCTCTACTTATCTATCGCGAATGAACCGCGATGGTCTGCTGGAAAAAAGGGGAAACAGAAACAACAGGCAGTATAGACTGATTGAGATGATCGAGCCTGAATTGATACCAAGTCATAATTATCAGCGCCAAAACAGCTATGAGAAAAGAGGAGCAGAGGGTAGATAAAAAATATTGGCCGGAAGAGCATCAACCCTTTTCCACCGCCTCCGGGTTTCCACTGTAATTCCGGCCTTTCTGCTCTGAATCAATAAAGCTGGCTACTGGTCACATTGATGCTGTATTTAGCCAGATCGTTCTTTGGGTTTATCTCTAGCACTCTCTCGAAGGCCTGGAGTGCTTCCTGGAAACGGCCCTGCCCAGCAAGTGCCAGGGCCAGGGAGTATTGAGCGAATTCATTCTTTGGATCGAGGACGACGGCCCTCTGGAGGCTCTTTAGAGCCAGCTTAGCTTCTCCAGTCCTCTCCTGGGCCAGGCCCAGCTCCAGCCACAGAACGGGATCATCAGGAGATAGCCTGGTTGCATTCTCGAAGGCTTGCCTGGATTGGTTATGTCTGTCCATCAATCTGTACACCTGGCCCAGGTTGTACCAGATGTCCGCTGAGGATGAACTGATCCCAGCTGCTTTTTGCAGGCTTTCTCTTGCCTCATCGTATCTTCCCAAGGCAGCAAAAATGCTCCCCCGATTAGACCAGGCGGCGGAGTCCTCCGGATTGAGGGAGACGATCTCATTAAAGCACTGCAGGGCTCCAGAGCTATTGCCTGTGGCTGCCAGAGCCAGCCCTTTTCCCATCAGGCTCTCGGTGTCACTTGGCTCTTGGCTGAGAGCACTTTCAAAGAGGGGAATGGATTGGCCGTACTCCCCCTGGGCGCAGAGGATGTTCCCCAGTCCTCTGTAGCCCCGGACGCTGGGCTCTTCTGCTATAGCGGCCTCATAGTAGCTGCGGGCTTCTTCAAGTCTTCCCTTTTGATGGAGAGCTTCTGCTAATCCCATGAGAGCGTCCGGATTTTGCGGCTCGATATCCAATGCTCTATTGAAGCTCTCTATAGCCGGATCTATATTCGTCTGCAATAGGAGAATCTCTCCTCTTCCTATCCAGGCGGCGGAGCTATTAGAATCGTGTCCAAGAAGCTCCTCATAAGACTGCAGGGCCTGGTCGAGGTCCCCGAGATCCAACTGCGCTTTTGCCATTCCCAGCAGCGCTCTTGCGTTCTTCGGGTCCTGTCCCAGAATTAGGCCATAATGCTCTGCTGCTTGAATTGATTCATTCCTCTCCAGAAGGTCGTCTGCAATCTTCTGCAGGGCAATGATGTTGTCGGGCTCCAGCTCCAGGATCCGGCGATAGCACTTATTTGCCTCCTTTTCTCTGCCCAGACTGCTAAGAGCCAGCCCTTTTCCGTAAAGGGCAGAGACGTTATCTTTCTTTAGCAGGAGGGCAGCGGAATAGCTCTCTAGAGCTGACGAAAAGTTCCCCCTGGCCAGGAGAAGATCGCCTTTGCCAAGAATCGTCTGGATATCATGGGGATTGATCTTCAGGGCCTGATCGAAGGCCTGGAGCGAGGAGCTGTAATCCTCAGTGGCATAGCGGACCATGCCCAGTCCCCGCCATGATTCGAAGTCCTCCGGGTTTTTCTCCAGTACCGTATAATAGTCCTCTTCTGCCCTATCGACCTGGCCGAGCTGGCGGTAGCATTCTGCTCTGCCCTTCAGGGCGAGAATGTCGCTCTTATTCTGTTCCAGCAGGAGGTTGAAGCTATTCAGGGCCTCAGGATAGCGAGCCAGGGTGAGGAACAGATCTCCCTGGTTGAACAGGATCTCTGTGTTGTTGGCCTCCAGGCTCAGCGCCTTCTTATAGCTTCTCAGGGCGTGATCGTAGTCCTCGAGCATCAACTGGGACTGAGCAAGGCGGTTATAGAGGGTCATGTTCCCGGGATCGAGGCGCAGGGCGCTGTCGAAGCATAGCTGGGCCATTCTGTACCTTCCTGTCTCCATCATTATCTCTCCTTTCAGGCTCCAGGCCTCATCGAGGGACTGATCTATCCTCAGAACCTGGTCGAGGGAGCGAATTGCTTCTTGAAGATACCCCAGCCCGAAGAGGATCCGTCCTTTGAGCAGCCATGCTTCGGCCAACTCGTCATCGATCTCCAGCGATAGGTTGATTCTCTCCAAGGCCAGGGGATATGAGCCATTCTGGCTGTAATTCATAGCCTCTCTCAAATAAAAGTCAGAGTTAGGGATGGAGGTACCGCCGGTGGTGGCTGAGGTAGGAGCGGATTCGAAGAGGATCAAAGCACAGGTCAAGAGAAGGCAGATTGACAGGACCCCTGTCCAGAAGGAGCGTTTATCCATTGGCATCAGGATCATTTGTCATCGCTTATGGGATAAAATTAACCTTCAAAAGAGGAGTTTTTCCCCGCCATGAGTATCATTGCAGTATCAGTTCCACTATATCGCCATCATCGAGCCTCAGCTCATCCCGCAGCCGCAGGGGAGATATGATCTCCACCAGATCCGGAGGATAAGAGCTCCTGTCTGGCCGGATGATTGCCCCCTCCAGGCCATTTAATTTTATCTTATAGCACCTGCATTCCCCAAAAGACCTCTCCTCCTCTCGAAATCCCTCTATGAGGATCTGATGAGGACCGGGATTGAAGGGCTCATCGAGCTTTATGTTAAGCGTGCCGGGAAAGGGCACAAATCCCAGCTTCTGGATGAACTGATGGCGATAGCCCTTTCGCGAGATATAGTACTGCCCCTGGCCCAGTCCGCCCACCACTCTTCCCCGCATCACCGTGGTTCTCTCCCCCGCAAAGAATTTAGGCCTTTCTCCTTCGTCCTCCTCCCGTGGTCAGGATCAGGTATATCGACTTGAACGTATTCCCGATGAAGAACTTGGGAGGTGTTCTCTTGCCTATGATCCTTGTCCTTCCCGCCTGGATGGCCTCTATCGCCTCGAATGCATCTGCTGCCTCTATCTCCGTGACTCCGAGGCCCACAGTGGCGGCAAAATGCGAGTCGCTCCCTGCGACTGCAGGAAGGTGGCGCCTCTTTGCTCCGATCAGCGCCCGGGCATTGGCTATGCCGAAGAGGTGCTTGGAGTTGTAGACCTCCACAGCATCGCACTCCGGTATGCGCCCGATGGCATGGCGGAAGGGGTGATATGGATGGGGGACTATAGCGATCCCTCCCTGCTCGCGGGCCAGGTCTGTGGTCTCCTCCGGGCTGAGCCCTCTGGGAGGCAGATCCTCAATGCCCAGGACCAGCAGATGGCCTTCTGAGGTTGTGACCTCTGCTCCGGGGATGAGTATCAGATCCAGCTTATCCTCTTGGATGATCTTCATCGCCTGCTGGGATCCTCTCAATGTATCGTGATCGGTAATCGACAGGCCGTCGAGGTCCCGGCGAGCGGCAGCCCTCAGAATAGTCCTGACATCGTCCCGTCCATCTGAGCAGTTGGAATGGACGTGCAGATCAAACCTCATTTAGAAACCCCGGGCACGGCCAGACGGCCCTGGAGAGCGGAAGCGGCAACAGTAGCAGGGCTGGCCAGATAGACCAATCCTCCTTTTCCCATTCTTCCTGGGAAGTTCCGGTTGGAGGTGGAGACGCACACCTCTCCTTCTGCCAGGACCCCCATATGGGCTCCCAGGCAGGGACCGCATCCCGGAGGACCGATCATGGCACCCGCTTCCACCAGAGTCTGGATGATTCCCCTCTTAAGCGCATCGAGCAGAACCTCTCTTGAAGCGGGTATTACCAGGGTTCTGGCTCGAACCTTCTTCCCCTTCAGTATCCCGGCAGCCGCCTCCAGGTCTTCCAGTCTGCCATTGGTGCAGGTGCCTATGAAGGCCTGATCTATCTTTAGCCCCGCCAATTCAGAGACCGGCCGGACGTTGTCCACCCGGAAGGGGGCCGCCACCTGGGGTTCAAGCTCAGCTATATCGTAATCATATTGCTGCTGGTATGAATCCGGATCAGAGAAAACCTGAGTGTACGGCTGGCGCGCCCGGCCACGGAGCCACTCATCTGTCTTCTCATCCGGCGGGACGATGGCCGCCTTAGCCCCCATCTCCACCCCCAGGTTGCAGAGGGTCATCCTTCCTGATATGCTCAGACCTTCAATGGCGGGACCGATATACTCGACCGCCTTGTAGGTAGCGCCATCTGCACCCAGATCTCCTATCACCTGGAGAGCAATGTCCTTGGCAGAGACGAATGGAGCGAGTCTTCCCTCCACCTTTATTCCTATGGTCTCGGGCACCCTGAACCATAACCGGCCAGCGGAGTAGATCTCGGCCATGTCAGTTGCCCCAACGCCTGTGCCGAAGGCTCCAAAAGCGCCATAGGTACAGGAATGTGAGTCCGCTCCCACCAGCAGTGTGCCGGGAAGGGCGAAGCCCTGCTCTGGGAAGACCTGATGGCAGACCCCTGTGCCGCAGTCGAAGAAGTGGGAGATATTCTGCTCGCGGGCCCAGTTTCTCACCTCTCTTTGCAGATCGGCAGCGGTCTCATTGTTGGCCGGGACGATGTGATCGTATGGCACAACCACTCTATCCGGGTCCCAAACCTTTTCTGACCCCATCTCCCGGAAGGATCTGATGGCCAGCACCGATGTCCCGTCATGAGACATGGCATAATCTATCTCCGCCTCCACGATCTCCCCAGGCTCTGCCATCCCGTCATAGCCGGAGGCGCGGGAGAGTATCTTCTGGCTTATAGTCGCCAAGTCCCTTTCTCCACAGTGCTGCTTATGCTCTCATTCAATGGCGATCCTCCATTATCTCAGGCATCTGTTATCGATCTCTTTTGCACTGAATCTCTTCCTCCGAGGGCATCATATAGGCGATATCCTCTGCCGGGTGGCGGTAGAGCCGGGAGCCGAGTCGCTTCTGATCCAGGATATGACCTATCAGGCCGATGCTGCGGCCCAGAGCAAAGAGGCCGTTCAGATATCCCAGGCGCACCACCTCATCGATCTCCTCTTTGCTGAAGGCGCCGCAGGAACTCATCAGGTCTATGAACAGAATACCGATGCACCCGTCGACATTCAGTATCAGGTTACCTTTCTTGGCGGTGGTGAGCTCCTCTACCTGCAGGGCATAGTTCAGAAGCTCGGTCGAGGGGAAGTTGGCCCGGGCATAGCTGATGAGCAGCTGGACTCTCTTGTCCGGGTTCTTTACGCTCTTGATCTTGTGGCCTATGCCAGGGATGTTAATACCCTTCTTTTTCATCTCGCCCACAAACTGCTCCGGGGCGAGGCCGGTCTCTTGTGCCCGCTTGAACTCCCGGGCGGCATCGTCGATTGCCCCCCCAAACCTGGGGCCGATGGTTAAAAGCCCGCTGCATAACGATGAGATCAGATCCTTTCCCGCACAGGAGGCAACTATGGCATTATGTGCTCCCGAGACCGCCGGGCCGTGGTCCGCCACGATCTGGATGACCAGCTCAATGAAGTGGGCGGCATATTCTGGGAGCTCTTTCTTGAACCATAACAGGCCGATGACCCCACCTATTCCCATCTTCCGGTCCAGGACATCGGATAGCTTCTTTCCTGCATACAGCAGCTCCTCGCCGCTGTCATCGGATATCGTGCAGATGAATGTGGTGGGCTTGCGGATATCGCCAGTGGCCAGAGCTTTGCTGTAGTCCGTGGGGATGCGGGGAACCTCAGGCTCATCGAACTTCTGCACTATACCCCGAGTGAGGAGCATATCGTAGACCTGGCGCACCATTTCTCCATAGTCATCGAAAGACCTGGGCACATATGCTCCTGCCTGGCGGAAGGCATCGTTTTTAGCCTGAGCAGTCTCCTTTTCGGTGTTGGCCTTGGCACCGGCATGGCCAAACTGGACGCTGGCCGGAAGGTAGGGCGAGCAGGTGCCTGTGACCCAGGCCACCAGAGGTTTGGTGATCTTCTTCTCTTTGAGGGCCTGGATGATCATGTACTCGTCCTCACCGCCCAGCTCGCCCAGGCAGGCGATCATCTTGATGGCTGGATTTCTCTCATAGCGGAGGATGTGGTCGAGCATGTTCGATCCGGGATAACGGTCTCCTCCGATGGCCACTCCTTCATAGATGCCATCGGAGTTTCTGGAGATTATATTGAATGCCTCATTGAGCATGCCACCCGATTTGGAGACGAAGCCCACGCATCCCGGTCGATATAGCTTGGAGGCGATGATGTTCTCGATGGTACCGGCGGTGTTCCCTATGCGGAAGGCACCTGCAGTCATCCCCCCCACCGTCGCCGGACCGATGACGATCTTGTCCAGTTTCCTAGCTGTGGCGGCCATCACCCTGGATTGCCTCTCAGGCACGCCTTCGGCGATGACGGCGACGATGCGAATGGTATCCTCCTTCAGCGCTTCCATGGTGGTCTCAAAAGCTGATCGGTGGCTGGCAAAGTTGACCATCACATCTGCCTCTGGATAGGCAAGAGCTGCCAGGGGGATGGTCTTGTACATGGGCAGGATTATCTCTTTGGTTCCCCAAAATGCCTTATGGATCCCGGCTCTGCTTGGATTAATGATAGCCGAGATGCTGGGCGACGAGCGCTTGCAGACATAATCGAAGTCCAGCATGCGCTGGATGGCATTGGTCTGGTAGCCATAGACGAATGCTTTTGTATTTATGTCAAAGAGAACGTAATCTTTCCTGCTCATTGATTCTCCTCCAGTGCCAGGGGGACGATTCTCGTCATGTGGGTCTCCGGTCCGTGAACCTGGATGGGAACGCCAAGCCTTTTGCCCAGATCCCGCATGAGCTTCAAGCCCTGCTCGTAATTCGGCCCTCCCCGGCGCACATAGATCTCAATATCGGCCTCCTGCAGCTTCTGCTGGTACTCCTCCAGGGCCATGACCACTCCCTTGAAGGTCTTGGCCACATCGGTGAAGTTGGCAATGGCCCCGCCGATGAGGAGCACCTTCCCGTTGGGATTTTTGCTCCGGGTCATCAGGTCCAGGATGGTACAGGTGTAGTGGTAGGTCTCCTCGGTATTGGGATCACCGCTGTACTCACCATAATTGGCCATCTCATCGGCGTGACCCAAATCGCAGATGGTATCGGCATAGATCACGCTCGCTCCGCCGCCGGCGACCATCGTCCAGACCCTTCCCTCCGGGTTGAGGATGGTGAGCTTCAGAGAGGCTCCGGTCTTGGAGTCGATCTCCTTGATGAAGAGCTCCTCCTTGGAAGGAGTCCTGCCGAATGGTTCAGGGAATGCCAGTTCCGACCATCTCTTCTTTTGCCAGTACTCTTCTGCGTCATCCAGCTTCGCCACCATATCCAGCGGGACGATTCCGCGGCCTGAGAATGTGAAGGGATTGATCTCCACGTAGGCAAAGCCGGTATCGCTATAAAACCGCCATAAGGCGGTGATGAATTCCTCCACCAGCGCTCTCTTATCTCCCAGCTCTGCCGGCAGCTTGGAGCCTACGTCCAGAGCATCGATTCCTTCCAAGGAGTCCACATGGATAGATATTACCTTCTCCCAGTTCTCCTCCACCCCGACGCCGCCATCCATTGAGAAGAAGATGTTGTCCCCTTCATAATCCGAGCTGATAGCCACATAGTACTCCTCTTTGTGGGGTGTGAAAGGCTCTATCAGGAAATAGGACAGCCTCCCGGTTATTCCTCCTATGGTAACCTCTAGGCCCATTTTCTCATTGAGGTATTCCTTTGCTTCCTCCCAGTCCGCATCCAGAAGAACAAGGCCCAGCTTCCCTCTCTTTCCAAAGAGCTGGTCAGGCTTGACCACAAGCCTGGTCGTCTTCAGCCACGGATTTTCTGCCTCAAGCCCTTCTATATCCGTCTCAGGACCAACTAATGCCAGGTTCCCTTTATATGAGAAATCATCGAGGTACTCGGGAAGGTATCTAGCTAGCAGATTCTTTGCGTCATATTCCCTGATGCCTCTTTGTGCCATGTCAAAAACCACCTTCGCCGCCCTAATGCTTTTCTTATTTACAAACTTTTCTCCGGGATAAGATATTTGTTTCGGGAAAATATTGAGATACTTCCAGGGGACTGGCCGAACATGAAGTATCCTGATTCCGAAAAAGCATTTGCTGAACCCGCGGCAGCGGTCTTAGCTAGTATTGATGAGAGGTATTTAGCCTGCCCCGACTGCCCGCCGGAGCCGAATCTGGACAAAACCCGGGGGTGCAGGGACCTGCCCGGAAGGGTAAAAAGGTGCTCCTCCTGCGGAAGAGCGACGCTGGATGCGGTGATGCTGGATGCCCTTCATGTCTTGCATGATTTCGGTCTGCGCGACGAGCGGGAAACGCTGAGAAGCGTCGGATCGCCGCTGGTGGTTGTGGGCTATCCCCTGGCCTACTCCCCCCGTCTGGGGCCGGACAGCCTGATCATCCAGGGAGAGAACATATCCCGTGAGGCTGCCCAGGCAATGGTGCAACGGATACCGGAGATCAGAGGGGTTATCCTCTTCCAGGGCGTTCCTGGAATGCATAAAAAAGGCACGGCGCCCCTGGAGAATGCACTATTAGCCGGATCCGATCTGAGGGCTGACGTCTGCCAGAGCCTCTTTGGCGAGCTTGTCATCTACAAGAGCCAGTCGAAGATTCATATCGAGTTCTCCAGGCAGAGCGCCCCCAAGATGAGGATCATAGAGCAACTCATGCTGCAGGGAAAGGCATCTCGGGTGGTGGATGGGCTGTGCGGTCCGGGAACGCTGGGGCTGATGTGCGCCCTGGCCGGCGCCAAGGAGGTAGTACTGAACGATGTCTGGCTGCCCGCGGTGCAAAACGTTCTCCTCAACCTAAAAGCCAATCGAGATCTTCTGGGGATAGAGAGAATAGAGTATCCTCAGGTCTCCTCACAAGAGGTCGGAACGGAACCGGTGCTGGTAGGCCATGCCAGCGGTGCCTGCGATATACAGGTTTATCATGGCGATCTTGCCAGGCTCTTTGAGAGGGCCTCGCCCGCTGACCTCTGCCTGATCGATCATTTTCCGGGAATGGATACCAGAGAGCTTGAGAAGGCCTGCATATGCTGCAAAAAAGTAGTGTTGATCTGATTAAATGGGACAGCGCGGATTCGAACCGCGGTCCAAGAGTCCCAAACCCTCGAGGATAGACCAGGCTACCCCACTGTCCCAATAGCGAGTGCTCCTAGTGGTATGTTGTCTTTAAAAGCCTTTTGCTAACCTTTCTTCTGCCCTGGTGACAAGATTTTTTCGGTTGATCTTCTTGACCAGGTAGGCGGTGGCCAGCCCGCCAATGGCGGTGAGCATCCAGAGCTGAACGAGCCGGATGAGGATGGTTGCCGCAACTGCAGTATGCACGGGGATTCCAATGGCAGTGAAAAGAGTGCTCATTACAATATCGACAAGCCCCACACCGCCGGGGAGGAATATGGGCAGCATCTGCAGGAATATCATGACCGAATATACTGCCAGAACTGCCCAGAATGAGACGATGACGCCCATCGACCGGAAGACCACAACTGCAACCGTGGTCATGCACAGCCAGCCTGCCAGTGCCCAGAAGGTGCTGATGAAAAGGGTCCTTTTATGCTCCGCCAGCAGCATCATGGAATGATGAAACCTGCCCAGTATGCGGCTGCATTGATTCTGGTCTATATGCACATGCAATATGCGCTCGGCGTACTTGATGATGCTGAATGCAATTCTCTCCAGCCAGTTGTCGGCAAAGCAGATGCCAAAGAATGTGGCATTCAGGAGGAGCAGGACCAGGGCAATGGCATAGCATGTGGCCAGGGCCCAGGGAGGGGCATTTGTGACCAGGTCCAGATATGCGAGGCCAATGGCCGTTCCCAGGAAGAAGGGGATGGCGGTGATGATCCTGGTCGTAGCCACTGTGGCTGAGGACTGGTCGATACGGCATCCGCCATCAAGCTTTTCCAGGAAGTAGACCCGGGTCGTCTCTCCGGAGAAGCTGCCCGAGGGGATGAGATTGTTCATGAAGCCGCAGGACAGGTAAATCAGGAAGATGTCTTTGACGGGCACTTTATAATTGAACTTGAGGGCAATGGCTCTCCAGGCCAGTGCATCGCATAGTACCCCCAGCAGGGCGAGAACTACCGCCAGAGCAAAAAGGCTGATAGCCGCGCTCCTCAGGGTATCGATTGCATCCTGGTAGCCGGCATAGTAGAGATAAAGAGAGTAGATGAAAAGGCCTACAGCGATTAGAGCTATTGATTTTTTTGGATGGATTATAGGAAGCTCTATATCGCTCTTCACCTGCAGGCTAACGGGAGGGATGGTTAAAAATATTCCGTTTGGACTACTGGGGCCCAATCGATCTAATCACAACCTTTTTAAATCCTGATCTGATAGGGTGATCCCATGGGAAAGACAGGAAGCGTAGAATGGGTCAAGATCAAGGGCAGAAAGGGCCAGGTCAGGCAGGTAACCAAGGCCGAGACCACTTATAAGAAGCCCGGTCCGATGCAGAAATATACCGCCTCTGGTTCCAGAGTAAAGAAGATAAGGAGATCAATAAAGGCCACTCAGATCAGAACATGATTTCCCAGGACGTAGTGCTGGTACGCTACGGGGAAATCGCTCTCAAGGATAGCTGGACCAGGCAGAGCTGGGAGCGTATCTTAAAGAGCAATATAGCCTTTTGTTTGAATAAAGCCGGTGTGGATCACAGGATCTCCGGGAGCGAAGGCCGGATCTTCGTCCATACCCCAGATGTGAGGGCGGCCGCGATTGCCTCCCAGGTTTTTGGAGTTGTCTCCGCGAGTCCTGCCCAAAGTGTGCCCTCCAACCTGGAGGATATAAGCCGGGCGGCAGTGGAGGTGGCGGCGAAGACGATGGAGAGGGCAATGCAGTCAGGCGCAGCCATCCAGACATTTGCCATCCGGCCCCGGAGGTTTGGGGTCCCGTTCTCCAGCGTAGAGATTGGACAGAAGGTGGGCGAAGCGGTTCGACTGGCCACTGGCGCATCTGTCAACCTCAGGGACCCTCAGATGGAGATATTCGTCGAGGCGAGAAGAGAGGGGACATACATCTTCACCGAGGTCACGCCGGGCCTGGGTGGCCTGCCCATGGGCTCTCAGGGGAGGATGCTGGCGATGATCTCCGGGGGGATCGATTCGCCTGTGGCTGCCTGGATGATGATGAGAAGGGGCTGTACGGTCTCACTGCTGCATTTCGACTCCCGGCCTTATGCCGATTCCATAGATCAGTCCAAAAGATGCGTCCAGGTTCTGGCGGAGTGGACCTGCGGCCGGAAGATCAACTTCATCACCGTTCCCATAAAAAAGGGGATTGAGAAGATCCAGATGCATTATCCCCGCGCCACCTGCATCCTCTGCCGGCGCCTGATGTACCGGATAGCGGCCCAGGTAATGGAGAAGGAGGGGGCGCTCGGAGTGGTCACCGGCTACTCCATGGGCCAGGTGGCCAGCCAGACAGCGGAGAACATCCTGGCAGAGCAGGCAGCTATCGGGGTCCCGATATATCATCCACTCATTGCCATGGACAAGTCGGAGATAATCGATCTGGCTCGGAAGATTGGCACCTATGAAGTAACCATGGTGACGAAGTCCTGCACTGCCGTTCCCAATAAGCCCATGACCAGGGCTGAGAAAGAGGAGATCCTTCAGGCGGAGGAGTATCTGGATCTGGTGAGCATGGCTCGGGCTTTAGCCTCCGAGATGACGGTGACGAGAATCGGGTATGAACTGGATTCTATTGTTAGGATCGATCAGTGAAGGCTCTGTGTTTGATTGGATTACAGATAACGGATTTTAACCACAAAGAGCACAAAGATCACAAAGGCCTCGCAAAGGTAATCCAGTTCTTGATAGCCCAATAATCCTTTGGTGCGGTCTTTGTCTCCTTTGTGTGCTTTGTGGTTGCGTTGCATATTGCCAGTTGCTAACTGACGGACGGAACCACAGAGGAACAGAGACACAGAGTTTTTTACCTTTTTTTCAGGGAGCATGATCCCCCTTCTTTTTTTTGTTCTCTGTGCCTCTGCGTCTCTGTGGTTTTGTTTTTGCAGTGTCTCCAAGAACCACAGAGAATTTGCGATTCAAGACCAAAACATAAATATTTAAAGAAGTTATGATTAGTAAACTGTCGCAAAGATAGAGAAAAGCGCCCAGAGCAGGAAGGAAGATCCCGTCCTGCAGTCAAATGAGCGGAGGTATGTTCTGTTGGAAGAGAAAGAGAGAAGGGAAAAGAAAGGAAAGGGCAGGATGACAGTGCAGGAGGCGGGGAGAAAAGGGGGTATGAAGACTGCCGAGACCCATGGCAGGGAGTTTTATGAAAAGATCGGCCATATGGGCGGCCAGAAGGTAAAGGAGCTGATTGAAGAGGGAAAGAAGGCCCTGGGCCGTTCTGGATAAATTAATGTCTTTTTTATCTTTCTGTGGAGTGCTCTTTCGGGCTTTTTGTGGCGGAGATCGTCCTATGATTCCGCCTTCTCATCCCGCATCTTGACCAGGAGCCAGCCGCGTGGGGTCCTGGTGAGGGCGAAGCCGCCCTGCAGCCTTTTGCCCTTTAGCCAGAATGAGGCATGGCCGCCTTTCAGGGCCTGGGAGAGGGAGATTTCCTGGCCATCCTTATTTGAAAGGTTCTGGTATATGCCCCGATCCCAGATGGCCACTGTTCCTGCACCGTACTCGCCCTCGGGAATAGTGCCCTCAAACGAGGCGTATTCAATCGGATGGTCCTCGGTCTGGACTGCCAGGCGTTTGTCCTTTGGATTCATGGAGGGGCCCTTGGGAATGGCCCAGGATTTCAAAACCCCATCTACCTCCAGCCGAAAGTCGTAGTGCAACTGGCGGGAATGGTGCTCTTGCACCACAAAGATCTGGCTGCCCGAATTCGCTCTCTTATCGGCGATCTTTGGAGGATTGGGCTCAGAGGTAACAGCGAAGTTCCTCTTCTCTTGATAGCTTTTAAGCGCATCGGGGTTCATAGGAATCCTTCCATTATAGTTTGAGCAGTGCCAGCAGAGGAGCACCAGCATCAACCCTTTCAGATGCATGCTTTGCAGATGTATAAATTCTATCCACCTATTCCATCTACTCTCTCATATCCAAGCTTTCACCAGCTAATCATGGAATTGGACTCGATCCTCTCGGCCCATTATGCGAGATGGATTTCTTTGTTATCCTCTTCGACGATGTTGCTCTCCAGGATCTCCAGGGCCCGGCAGTGCTCCTTGGCCTGGGCGCCTCGGATCGGCATATCCTGATAAAACACATCCTGCCCAATGTAGTCTCGCCGGTTGTGTTGCTGGCGACCCTGAACATGGCCGGAGCGATCCTCTCACTAGCCGGCCTGGGATTCCTGAGTCTGGGAGCCCAGCCGCCCACTGCAGAGTGGGGCTCGATGCTCAGCGACTCTCAAGGGCTGATATTTTCTGCGCCCTACCTGATATTCATCCCCGGCATAGCTATTATGATCACAGTGCTGGCCTTCAACCTGCTTGGTGACGGACTGAGGGACGCCATTGACTCCAAGTCAGGAGGAATGGCGGACGAGATGCGAGGGTAATGCAATACTGCCGAATTCAACCCAAATCCTTTTCTCTCAGGCGAACCTATTTTTAGACTTAGATGAAGCTCAAGATCACAATCACTGGTCCGAAGGTTAATGACGTTAGCTACCGTTACTTCCTGTTGGGCATTGCCATGTCCAATAGGATCAGGATGTTTGAGGCTCACAATATGAGAAGCAGCGAGGGCCAGGCAGTCCTGGCCTTTGCTGATGGCGATGAGGAGGCGATTAAAGCCTTCTGCGCTCAGATTGAAACAGAGCGTCCCGCCCGTTCCGAGGTGTCAAATATTGTCTTTGATGACTTTCAGGGAGAGGTCATGAGGATAGGAGAGTATGCTCAGTTCTGCGCTACGATCCAGTTGAATAAAGCCATCCCTGTGCTGCTTGATATGAGAGATGACTTGAGAGCAGTGCGAAAGAACACCGACTTGATACCTCAGATAAAGGCAAACACAGATGCCATACCTCAGATAAAGGCAAACACAGATGCTATTCCTCAGATAAAGGCAAACACAGATGCCATACCTCAGATAAAGGCAAACACAGATGCCATACCTCAAATAAAGGCAAATACGGATGCCATACCTCAGATAAAGGCAAATACAGACGCTATTCCTCATGTCTTGGGTGAGATCAAGGGCTTGAGGGATGACATCCAGCCTGGATATGCGAACAACTTCAGGCAGGTACAGGCCGATGTCCGGGCGATAAAGGAACGCCTTGGCATGCAGTAAACTAGAATTTAATACATAGGGAGCGCGGAGGGGTCACGAATACCCCTTCTTCAGGTTGGGGATGAAGTGAACCCGGGCATCTGCTCGCCCTCACAATCGTTCCACCATCTCGGTAATTCTAAAGGATCCATTCAGAATCTCCTCTTTCAGCCTTTTTGCTAACCCCATCGCCCTTGCTCTATCCGATTGGCGGAGCTGAATGGGAATTGTCCTCTCCCCCAGGCGGATGGCCCCCAGCCTCCCCTGGAATGCCCCGCCGCTGCACTGGGAGACGCACAGGCCGCAGTTGAAGCACTTTGTTTTATCGCGCAAAACCCGGCCATCCTCGATGCTTATCGCATTCATGGGACAGGCTGGCGCTGCAGTGCACCTGGTGCAGCCTTTGCACCTTTCCGGATCGAACTGTACCTCCAGGTCGACAGAATCCCAGACATCCCCGTAAGTCGACTTGCCGATCTTCTGGCGTACATTCACATCCATTATGGTGAGAGGGATATCCCTATCCTGAAGCAGTATGCTCCTTAAGATGTATTCATTCAGCACAGGGATTGGCACCGCCCAGGAACCTATGCACTCCGGGCCGGCTGAGGTCGCAAATCCGCCCATGTACTCCGGGTCCATATGGCGCATGTCCGCCATCCCGAGGAGGTTAGGCCTGGTGGGCATGGAGCGGGTCCCCGTCCCCATCACAAATCCCTGCGCTCCATTGATGAGAATGCGGGTTCCAATGCCAATAGTTTCCAGGTGGGGATCATTCTTGATGGGATTGATCTGGCCGCATCCAGAGACCGTGGCTGCGGCAAAATGAGGCGGAAACTCCAGCCTGCTGAAGATGGTCTTCAGGGGGAGGCCTTTGGGATTGACGAAGGCCACATAGTTCTTGAAGGCATTGCGAGTGGAGAATATGCGGGCATAGGGGATCTCATCCAGGCAGATGTCCTTTTCCAGGAGGTCTCCATTTTCTGCCAGAACCTCCACCAGGACATCCTTTCCTTCCACCAGCTCCCTTAAAAGGTGTCCTCCCCCGTAATCCGGCTGGCGTATGCTGTGCGCGGTGCCGTAGACCATCAGATCGATGATACCCAGTCGCTCATTGGGACACGGCCCTGGATAGGCAGGAACGCCGTTGATCCTGGCGCTGCTGGCGCGGATGAATGAGCCAGGGGCTGCCAGGGGAAAGGAGAGCACAGCATAGGTGCCGCTCATTATCGCCCGGGTGGCGGTGGTGACAACGTCCACATCCTTCAGGCCGATCTCTCCTTTCTCTTCTACCATCTCAGAGATCTCCTGCTGGGTGAGAACTGTTGCCTTTCCGCTCTTAATACTCCTTTTTATGTCCTCCACAGTTCGGCTCATGGCTATCGCATTCAGCCCATCAGCATAAAGCAGCTGCGATCTATCTGGAAAAAAAGACGCCTTGCTAATCGTGATATTTTTCGCGGGGAGGGCCGGAGGGATGAGCCCTCCCCAAGGGCATAGTGATCCCACTCTCCTATACCAACAATATCCTTCTCCTGATAATTTAAAGCCCTATTTTTCATGTAGTTCTCATATTGAGATCACCTGAAAGAATTTCCCGCCCGCATTCTGCCATAGTCTGGGTGACGGTCAGAGGAGATGTCGTCACCGTAAACCTCAAATCTTGGGACTCGGGCATGCTAATCATGGCCATGAATGCGGAGCGTTTCATTGAGAACGCCATTGCAGAGATCAAGCGCGATATTAAGGGTCGCGCTATTATCGGTTTATCTGGGGGTGTAGACAGCTCGGTATGCGCTATGCTTGCTCATCGGGCATTGGGTGACCGGCTGGTTCCTGTCTATGTGGACTCCGGGCTGATGAGGCAGTCTGAGTCCGATCGAATTGAGGAGCTATTCAAGGATCTGGGCCTGGTGCGGGTCAATGCCCAGGACCGATTTCTAGAGGCTCTTAAAGGGGTTGTTGATCCTGAAGAGAAGAGGATGGTGGTGGGAGAGACATTCATCCGGGTCTTCGAGGAAGAGGCGCGCAGGATCGGCGGCGATTGCCTCATTCAGGGCACCATCTATCCAGACAGAATCGAATCGGACGGAGGCATCAAAGCCCACCACAATGTAGGAGGCCTCCCCAGCCGGATCGAGTTCAAGAACATAGTTGAGCCTCTGCGCGACCTGTACAAGGACGAGGTTCGCCAGGTGGCAAGGGCTCTGAGCCTCTCCCCTGAGATCAGCGAAAGGATGCCTTTTCCCGGTCCTGGGCTGTCGGTCAGGATCGTAGGAGAGGTCACTCGGGACAAGCTGGATGTGGTCAGAAAGGCGAACGCCATTGTTGAGGAGGAGGTGGAAGAGTTTTCTCCCTGGCAGGCATTTGCCGCCATCCTGGGAATGGCGACCGGGGTCAAGGGAGACAACCGGGTCTATGGATATGTGGTCGCCGTCCGGGCAGTCACCAGCCGCGATGCCATGACCGCAGAGGCGATGGAGCTTCCCTGGCAGGTCCTCAGACGCATCTCTGGCCGGATCACCGGGGAGATCCCGACAGTCTCCAGGGTGGTCTACGACCTGACCCCAAAACCGCCGGGCACTATAGAGTTTGAGTAATCGAGCCTTAAGGAACGCTCTATTTCAGGCTCATAAGGGGATAGCACCTCTCCCGGTCGTACTCCAGCCGGGCGGAGATCACCTCCCCTTCATATTCTATCTCCACCAGGGCCCAGATCATCCTCCCTTCCAGCTCGCCGTAGCCGAAGACATTTTCAGAGAGCATATCCCGGTCTATCCTCACCTCGACCCTCCGCACATAAGGCTGAAGGGAGATACTCTCTTCGATGGCCTTCTCAAGGCTGGATGCTGTCCTCATTCCCACTGGCGAGCCCACGAACTGGTGATAGAGTGCTCCCAGCTTTATTCCTGCCTCAAAGGCTGCTATTTCCCTTTTTGTAGGCGTGAAATCACCACCGGACTTAACAAATACATGATTATCAGAGCGCCCAACAGGATCGCGGTATAAATGGTATTGCTCTGAAAAAAGACCGCCCAGGCGGCAGCAATGGTGAAGAAGCCCAATATAGACAGGACTCTCTTGTCCCTTATCTTGGGATATGGTATGCTGCTTATCATGAGCAAAGCCAAAATGAGCATGAGTGTAACGGCAAGCCCAGGCCGCCCCAATAGGACGCTGGCTGATAGAGCCATGCCTGCAGCAGGAATGGGCAGGCCCTCGAAGAGCTGATCGCTCTTGTTTGAGATATTGAACCTGGCCAGGCGGAGGGCTCCACAGATGACAAAGAAGATCGCTGCCGGCCAGATCAGGAAGGGGAGGCTGAATGCCTGAACAACAAGAAAGGCCGGCGCTACACCAAAGGACACCAGGTCTGCCAGGGAGTCCAGGTTAGCTCCCAGGGGACCGGATCCCCTCTTTCTGGCTACAAATCCGTCCAGTCCATCTGCTATCGCTGCTAATATTATGAGAACGACTGCTACCTTTAAGATATCCAAAGATTGTGATTCGCAGATGACGAGGATGGCAGCAAATCCCAGAGCGATGTTCAACATGGTGAACAGGTCTGGCGGCCGGAGTGCGCGCAGGATATTCATGAAGTGACTCCTGGTGACCCAGAAGAGACTAGAACTCCTGATGAACCTGATGCCACTGGAACTCCTGGCAGCTCCGAGTTGCACTTGATGGCAAGAACCGTCTTCCCCGCCCGGACGCTATCTCCAATGGCCACTTGCAGCTTGTATCCCCTGGGAATGGTGGTCTCCACCCGCGAGCCAAAGCGGATCATGCCTATCCTCTCCCCCCGGAGGACGTGATCTCCGGGTTTGACATAACAGATGATCTCTCTTACAAAGGTCCCGGTGATCTGGCACAGCTGAATCTCTCCGTCCTCGGTATCGATTCTAATTCTGTTTTGCTGGTTTTGGCACGAGCGGTTTAGAAAGGCTGGGAGGTGAGTGCCTTTCCTTTGCTCCACACTGATTATCGTCCCATCTAAAGGCGACCGGTTAACGTGCACATCGCCGAAGCCCATGAATACGGTGACCTTCTCAGGGGTGGCCTGAATGATCCTTCCGTCTGCTGGAGAGAGCATACCCTCGCTTTGCGGCAGACGGTCTGGGTCCCGGTGAAAGAATATCATGAACAGCAAACCCATAAAAGCGGCAGCCGATATGTACCAGTTCCCGGCAGCGGCCAGGGCAGCGGTCAGGATAATGGGCACCGATATCCATCCGCGGGAGTCTTTTGCCAGCTTCAAGCGGCATCTCCTCTGGGGTGTCTTATGTCCGCTGCCAGCTCATCTATGATCGAGAGGAGTTCGGGGAGGAGCAGGAATATCATATAGGATATCAGCAAGAGAGCAGCAACAGATCCTATCTTGGCGATCAGATTATGGGCAACCTCAAAGCTTGCGCTTCCAAACCAGCTCCAGCCGTAGGCCATGATCACGAATCCATTTCTCACTAGGTTCAGGATATAGATGGAGATGATAGAGACCACAAGAGCTGCCGCCCTCCGGCCGATTGGTGCTCGGACGGATATGATGAGTCCTGAAAAGAGGGCGATGCTCTCAATGGCGGTGCAGGCGAGGATGATCTCCACCGACCTACCGTTCAGAGTCATGATATTCCAGCCGGGCATGACCACCGGAACAGATAGAGCCTGAAGGGCTTGCACAGTCATGAGGGTGGTAAACCCTATCAGTGCCTCTCTCAGGGGCTCGATCTCGGCGAATGGAAAATAGACCATTCCGCATACTGCAGCGGCATAGCTTGCCCAGAGCTGGGCTTTGGAGGGGCCGCTCCTTCTAGTCATTATCCAGGCCATATAAAAGCACATGAGACCGGCAGCAGTGAAGAGGATGGCATTGAAGTAGTCATTGATGGCCAGATAGTGCCCGGGCTGAGCCAGCCAGAATACGCCAAATAGGAGCCATCCGGACAGGGCGATGAGGCTCTTTTTGGTCAGGGATGATACAAGCAGCAGAAGCAAGCTGATCCAGAGCAGATAAGAAGCCAGCCAGTCCAACATCATTCACCTAAGAAGTACCACAGGTTTATTTAGCATTATCTACTTACATCGCGATGATATGAACTTGGTGGGGGCTGGATTCACACCATTTATGGGTTTGGTTGATCATGGATCGAAATGCTTTTATTTTATTTTCTGCAGCGAGCGTGCTTCTCCTGGCCGTGGCCGGAGCGCAGATAGCCGAAGCAGGGTCATCTGATGCCGTCGGAAAGATAGATGCTGATCTGGCAGAGATGCTCGGTGGTGCGGGAGAGGAGAGGATACCTGTGATTGTGATGCTGAAGGGCACCGAGGCTCTGGATATTGACGGCTTCGATGTCAAGTACAGCTATCAGCTCATCCCCGGCCTGGCTGGAGAGGCAAGCAGCACTACCATCCGAGAGATGGCAGAGAGCGATAGAGTATCCGCTATCTATTTCGATGATCCTGCGAAGATATCGGCACCAGTCGAGGATATCGCATCTGCACCGGATAATGCTCTGGTTTATGATAACTCTTCCGTCGATGGGCAGGATAACGATTCTGATGGCCCATCAGATGGTTACATCTCTCCCGCCCGGATCATCAAAGCGGATAAGCTCTGGGAGATGGGGATCGATGGCAGGGGGATAAACGTTGCGGTGATCGATTCAGGCATCGACAAGAATCATCCCGATCTGATCGGCAAGGTGATCGCTGAGAAGAACTTCCTGGCCAATGAGATCACAGCAGACGATCTTTTGGGCCATGGCACAATGATCGCCGGGATCATCGCCGGCTCAGGTGCCAGCTCGGGCGGAAGATATGTGGGAATTGCCCCCGGGGCGAGCCTGATCAATGTCAAGGTGATCGACCAGAATGGCGATGGCAGGGTATCGGATATCATCGCCGGCATTGAGTGGGCCATCTACAATGGCGCTGATGTTCTGAGCCTCAGCCTGGGAGGGATAAACCTGGGCGAGACCAATCCCCCCATAACCATGGCCGCAGATAATGCCGCGGATCAGGGTGTGGTGGTATGTGTGGCTGCGGGAAACCGCAACAGCACTGAGAACGAGAATCAGCTGTCGGGAGCATCGTCCAGCCAGCTTCGAGGCTCTCCTGTCGAGCTCTCCCAGACGGAAGAGAGCAGCGGCAAGGACGTCTATTTCCTGTTTGTGCCCATCGTCTTCGCCCTGCCTCCGGGGCTGATAGACTCGCCAGGCGACGGGGTGAATGTCATCACCCTGGGTTCAACCGATGCCGCGGGGCATATGGCCAGCTTCTCCGGCTCCGGACCGACCAGGGACGACAGGATCAAGCCGGATGTCGTCGCTCCGGGAATGGATATCATCTCCACAGTGCCCGCTGGCCTTGAGGGGCCGGAGTATGTTGATACTTATTATGCCCGGGAATCGGGGACAAGCCTCTCCACGCCCATTGCCGCAGGTCTCGCTGCCCTTCTCTTGCAGGAGAGGAGCAACCTAACTCCCGCAGGGATCAAGGGGGCGATGACCAGGGGAGCGGCCAAGCTCAATAACACCCATGGGGTGGCTTACGAGGCATACTATCAGGGAACTGGCCTGTTGGATGCTCTACATTCCTATCAGCTCCTGGAGGAGCTGGGAGATGGGATGAGCGGCGTTGTGCCTGATCTGTGGAAGCCGGGTCGGTGGGCATATCTGCCCTCAGGAGAAGGAGTCTATGTGGGCCTGGATACAGGAGCAGACCGGCCGCAGAAGAAGATCTATGCCCTTGCCCCTGGAGACCGCGACTGGAATACCAGGTTCGTGTTCTTCAGCAACCGGGAGAGAGATGGGATTTCCCTCTCCGCTCAGGGGGAGATAGCAGATTGGGTCAGCCTGCAGGCCCTTCCTGAGCACATATCATCCAACGGTCAGCATGTCTTTGCCGCATCCATCCAGGTGCCGGAAGATACGGATCCTGGAGATTATTCCGGATCGCTTGATATCACTGACTCCGATAAGACGGTCCTTGAGATACCGGTCAGCCTGACGGTGGCAGAGCCCCTATCCATCTCCCTGGGAAAAGGAGGGAATTCCGGAAGCCTGACCGGGAACCAGTGGGATTACTATTATCTGGATTTGCCGGTGGGATCGAGGGGGATTGAGGTCAGGCTGGACTGGAACTCCGAATCGGATTCCATTGATGCTGATCGAAATGACTCCAACTCAACGGCTTTTAGCTCCATCAATGCCAGCTCCACGGACCTTGGCTCCAGCCTGGACCTGTTCCTGATATCCCCCACCAGTGAGTACTATGCCGGAGGGCCGGAGGGCAGCTCCAAGAGGGTAGCAATCGAGAGCCCGCCTTCGGGAAGGTGGCTCGTGGCCGTGTATAGCGAGAATGCATCCGTTAATGCCAGCTATACCCTCCAGGTGGAGCAGGAGATGATAGAGCCCACTCCCAAGCGGTGGCACATAGACTCCGCCAATCCGGGAACGAATGCCAGCATCGAAATCCTGCTGGAGAATAGAGGTCTGGCGATGGAGAATCTGAGCTATGCGGCAGTTATCGAGAACGAAAGCCTGGTGGAGTATGAGGGCAGAGTGGGATTGAAGCAGATCTGGAACCAGACGGTGAATGTAACCGATGAGACCATAAGGCTCTCTGCAGAGCTTGCCACCATTGAGGGCAGCAGATACAGCGAGGTGGCCCTGGTCTTTGAGGATCCCGATGGAATGGCAAGCGAGGAGCATGCGGATTTGGGGTCGGGATATCTCGGTCCGGTGGAGGTCTCCAATCCCCAAGCTGGCAGGTGGGCGATCAACGTCTATGGGTATAATGTCCCCGAAACCGGCCAGCCCTTCAGGCTCACTGTCAAACAATACAAAGAGGAGCCCTGGAGCTGGATCAGCATCAGCGGCCCTGACCGGCTGGAGGCAGGCAGCAACCAAACCCTAAGGGCCAGCCTTGCCTTGCCCCAGAATCCTGCCCAACACCAGCTGCAGGGATACTTAAAGATCTGGGCTAACAATAGCAGCATCCAGATCCCGGTGAGCATCTCGCTGGCCGGATCAGGGCTTGTCGGCCTGAGCTCGGAAAAGGTGCTGGACGAGGATGAAGATGGCAAGCATGACCAGCTGGTTTTGGGATTCGGGGTGAATGTCACCATTCCAGGAAATTTCAGGCTGAATGGGGTGGTGAACGATTGCCTTGGGAATAGGATCGATGTGATAGATCAGAGCCAGAGGCTGGATGAGGATGGAGATATTCATGTCAACGTCAGCGGCACCGATATCTGGAGAGCGGCCAAGTGCGGCCCTATCAGAATCGAGAACCTGGTCCTCTACGATAATACTGGCAACTACCTTGATCGCTATGAAGAGGATATCCGCATAGATCGTGATCCCAAAGAGTTCCAGGCGCCTCCTGCCTACATCAGCGGATTTGTCAATCAGACCACTATGGAGGTCATAGCCGTTGGGGTCAACCTGTCGGTGACAAAGCCGGGAACCTATCGGATCGATGGGTTCATCCTGGATGATTCCGGGAAGGAGATCGGATACGAGAAGGTTGAAGAACGCCTTAATCCGGGCAACCACACCCTCAGCCTCGAGTTCAGTCCCTCAGATTTTATTATCCTGGAGGAGGTCTCCCGGGTTCGGCTGGTTGATCTGGTTCTGACCTCTGACGGGGAGGTGCTGGAGAATAGAGACCTGGCCTGGACCTCAGAGGAGATGGACCCCCTAGCATTTAGAGCGGTGCCTGGGTCTGGGGAGGCCATGGCATCTCAGGAGTCGGTGGTCCCAGCAGGCTCTGACTCTAATCTTCCCTTTCCGGCAGCAGAGGGAGCGGTATTGAGACGGGAAAATGGTACGGTGGTCATATCCTGATACCTTAAATGTCTTTTTTTCATGTGACAAGAGAGTCGGACATACCGCTGGTGGGATGTCTGTACTTCGGAGTGGTGGATCGAGGGAGCAATCTCCTGCAGATAAGGCCGAGCTGCGGCTGCAACTTAAGCTGCCCCTTCTGCTCGGTTGATGCCGGTCCCAGCTCGAGGTCAAGGGTGACAGACTATCAGGTGGACCTGGACTATCTGATGGAGGCGGTTCGGGAGATAGCTCCCTTCAAGGGACCCGGGGTGGAGTGCCATATCGACTCCCCTGGGGAGCCTATGCTCTATCCGGATATCGTAGAGCTGGTAGGGAGGCTGAAGGGGATAGGAGAGGTCAGTGTCGTCTCCATGCAGAGCAATGGCACTCGTCTGGATGAGGAGATGATCAGATCTTTAGAGGAGGCGGGGCTGGACAGGATCAACCTCTCCATGCACGCTTTAGATCCGGAGCTGGCGGCGTATCTGGCGGGAAGGCCGGGATTTGATGTCCAGGGGCTTATAGAGACAGCAGAAAATATTGCCAAAAGCAGAATCGATCTATTGATCGCGCCGGTGTACATTCCGGGAATAAACGACCAAGAGATTCCAAAATTGATCGATTTTGCCATTAGATCAGGAGCGGGAAAGAGGTGGCCGCCCCTTGGGATTCAGAAGTTCGAGCACTACCGGCTGGGCCGATCGCCGCGGGGCGTTCGTGCGGAGAACTGGTGGCACTTTTATAACCGCAGCATGCCGCAGTGGGAGAAGGAGTTCTCTCTGCCCCTGAGGCTCAAGGCGCAGGATTTCGAAATTGAGAAGCGGCCCATGATCCCCACGGTCTTCAAGAGAAATGAGAAGACAAAAGTGGAGATAAGAGCTCCCGGCTGGGTAGAGGGCGAGCAGCTTGGAGTGGCAAAGAATCGGGTGGTATCGGTGGTGGACTGCCCGAAAAAAGAGGGGAGCGTGCGGGTGAAGATAGTATCCAATAAGCACAATATCTATGTGGCTGTTCCAGCTTGAAGATGGGCATTATCAGCTTTGCTGCACGCAAAATTGCTTTACGGCGAATGCTCCTCGATCTCCTCCTCCAGATCTTTCAGATATCTTCTCAGCACCTCATTTCTCCTGCTGGCCATCTCTTTTCCTCTCCTGGTATGCATTCGGGATTCCAGCCTGAGGAGCTTTCTGTAAAAATGATCCAGATTCCATTTGCCGTCATCCGGCTCACGTCTCTTGCAGAAAGGATCCTGAGGGCTGTAGAATGCCCGGTTTATAGATCCGCCGGTCATAAAGGCTCGGGCTATGCCGACAGCGCCCATGGCATCCAGCCGGTCGGCATCCTGAAGTATTTTGCCCTCCAGGGTTTGGGGGTTGATTCCCTGGGAGAAGCGGTGAACCTCGATCGCATAGAGCACTTTCGCTTTTTTCTCTTCAGGCAGATCGATTTTCTCCAGGAACTGGCATACTGCCTCCCGTCGCCTGACCTCTTGATCCTGCTTTGCATCTAATGAGCCAAGAGAATGCTTAGATCCCTCTTTGGCGTCATGCAGTAGAGCTGCCAGGAGAAGAACAGGCATGTCCGCACCCTCGGCCTGGCCGATCACTTTGGCATTATGATAAACCCTTAAGATATGAGAAAAGTCGTGCGCAGGGTCCGCATCCTTATACAGCCTCTCGACATCTTCCAGCAGTGATTGGGTGAAGATTTCTTCCTCAAAGCACATCGATCTCGGGCTGCTTTCCAGCCTTAAATAATCTATCGATGGATCTTCATCGAATAGAAGCTCAGCCCAGCAACTTGATAAGAGAAAACATCATAGTGGGGAAAAAGAGGTGCCCGACCTGCCCAGCAGTATCGTTTCCGCCTTCGAGCTGACCGTCGCCATGAGGCATATCATCTATCGAAAGAGAGGAACCCTCCTCTCTGTAGCAGCCATAGCCCTGGCAGTATCCATCTCTCTCGTCTCCATATTCATGATGGACGGCTTTAGGGATATGCTCTTCGATGTGATCATCGAGGACCTTCCTCATGTCACCGTCACCCCCAAAGAAGGCGACGATTACATCTACCTCTATCACAGCCTCGCTGATCGCATTTGGGACATCCCAGGGGTAGTGGCTGTATCCGCCAGCCTGGGCACCAGTGCTACATTCACATATAAGGAAAATGTGGAGAATGTAGCCATGTCAGGGGTTGATCCGGAGGACTTTGAAAGCATATACCATCTTGAGGAATATATGATCAAAGGGGACCTTATCTCCGTCCAGAGCGGCAAAAAGGTGATCTTGGGCAAAAAGCTCTCTGAACGGCTGAAGGTCAAGATGGGCCAGACGATCTATGCCAGCTTTCCCGATGCCAGGGGCACCAGCCTGATGGTTTCAGGCATCTTCGATCCGCCCGTCGGCTGGCAAGATGACCTGACCATCGTCTCCCTGGAAACCGCCAGGAGCTTTCTGAATGAAGGGGATGTGGCATCTAATGTTGATATAAGGCTTGAGGATATCTACCAGGCAGATGCCGCTGCCAGATCTCTGCAGGATTACGGATACAAGGCGGATAGCTGGCAGAAGCTCTACCCGGAGATCCTGGAGACCCTGGCCATAGAGACCTTCGAGAACAATCTGATAATGCTGTTGATCCTGATCATCGCTTCCTTTGGAGTGGGAAGCGTCATGTACCTGCTGGTAAACGAGAAGACCAGCGAGATCGGTATGCTGATGGCCATGGGCGCGAAAAGGCAGAGCATAATGAACATATTCCTGATCGAGAGCGGCCTCTTGGGGCTGATGGGCGGAGCGGTGGGTGCAGTCCTGGGCCTCGCCCTTTCCCTTTATCTCGGTAATCTGGAGTTCTCAATGGAAGCCCCCGGCGGTCAGAAGATCACCTTGCCGGTTGTGATCAGCCTGGAAAGCTTCCTGGTGATAATAATCGCTGCAATTGCATTGAGCATCATCGCAGGCTCCTATCCCGCTTACAAAGCATCGAGGCTTGATCCCACCCAGGCCATAAACGCATGAAGAGATATTGAAGGAAAAAATGATGTACGAGTTTTCCATCGCCCAAAGACATATCCTGAGAAATCCCAGGATGGCCCTGTTCACAGTTGCTGCGGTGACTCTGGCGGTGGCGATCATCGTTCTTTTCATGGGAATTATGAGCGGCTTTCAAGAGGAGATCATTACCACGACGGTGGAGAACAATCCTCACATCTACATCCAGCCAAAGGAGGATGAGAACTATATCTATCTCTACAGAACCGTCTCTAATATTCTATGGGCATATCCCGGAGTAGAGGCGGTCTCGGCGAGGCTGGCAGGAAAAGGAGCCGCCAAATACAAAGACGAGGTTCGAGCAATCAGCTTCCTGGGGGTCAATCCAGAGGACGAGGACCGGATGATGGATGTCAGAAGCGACATTATCTCCGGAGACTTTCAGGATTTGGAGCGCCGGAAGTATGCTGCCTTCATTGGAACCGGCTTGGCAGAGAAGCTGAAGATAGGTCAAGAGGACGACTTCACCCTGACGAGAGGAAACATATCTGTCCGAATAAAGGTTGCAGGCCTTTTTGAGACAGGCACTGCAGCAGACGATTCCCTGATATATATTCCTCTGATGCTGGCTCAGGATCTGATAGAAATGGGGGACGTGGTCTCAGAGGTCGACGCCAAGGTGGCTGACATCTATCAGGTCTCACTCATCACTACCGACCTCAACCGGCGATTTGCATACGATTCAAAATCCTGGCAGGACATGAATGCCGATATCCTTAATCTCATTGAGACCCAGAGAGTATTCGCCTGGATATTTTATCTTCTGATCTTCGCCATAGCCGGTTTTGGAATAGCCAATACCATGATCATGATAGTCTCCCGCCGGACGCGGGAGATAGGCATTCTCATGGCTATGGGTGCGACCCGCTGGTCCATCCTCAAGATATTTATCCTGGAGAGCCTGATCCTGGCCCCACCTTCTGCTCTGATGGGCGGGATTCTCGCTTATCTCTCAGCTCAGCTTATAATGTCCTATGAGATCGAGCTCCCCTCAGAGATCTACATGATATCTAAAATGACCATCTCCATGAAGCCGGAGTTCTTCGTCTGGGCGGTTGGCATTGCTCTTGCGGTCAACTTCGTGGCCGGGCTCTATCCCGCCTGGAAGGCCTCCCGTATGGATCCAGTGGTAGCGATCGGCAGCGCATAGAGATCATCGGAGATGGTATGAAGGCTATAATAGATGAAATTTAGATCCTCTTGAGAATACTTGATAGTAATGAGCCTGGCACTTCCTTTCCATAAGGCAAAGCGCAGCTTCCTGCAGCTCGTCCACCATATCAGCAGGGACGTATGCTCTCGGTGTCTGGGAACGAGCGATGCAGGCGAGCACTGGCGAAGAGATGCATTCCAGCAGGCTTTTTACCCTATCAAGCCTCTTCTCGATAGCTCCTTTTGCCAAATCCCTCTCATCGGTTGTACATAGTCCATCCAGGTCAAAGCCTATAACCACCGGAAGGCTGTTTTCCTCCAGATCGACTTCCAATGCATGAACTCCAATGCTCTGAGGGGCAGGGACCAGCTTTCCATTCTGCTTTCTCAATTTCGTACTTGCGCCATCCCATTCTATAAGGTCGATTCTCTTTTTACCGGCAGAAGAGGATCTTATTCTTGTTCTTGGCGCATCCAAGAACTCCCCCCCAAAAACCCTTCCGTAGGCGTCTATTTTCTCCTTTCTCGGGTCAAAATGGTATAGAGATCCTAAGATTCCATAGTGAAAGGCGGGGCAGGTGAAGTTCCCCTCGTTCAGCCTTCTCTTAGCGTATTCATATATCTCTGGCATCATCCTATCAAAATAGTCGAATATGTTCCTTCCTTCCTTCGCCGGCAGCCGCGGGCAGTCAGAGAACATGTCATGGTGCCTGTCAATCCGGACCACAACTAAGGGCATCTTATGCCTGCAGTATTCTCTGATCCAATAGAGAAGGATCTCATTATGAGAGTCGATTATTACTGTCTGCATGATGCATCTCCCGACAGTCAGGCCAAGCCATAATTATAACTATTAAACCTTTAATTATCTAATCTAGATAAAGCTATCTGTATTGTATCCGAATAAAAGCTGAAATGCTCAAATCAAGCTTCGCAGCCATCACGCTCTCAGAGGCATTTTCATGCGCGTCGCATCCAAGTCATTAGTGAGCAACAGAAAGCCTTGGTTCATCAATTGAATGCCAGAGAAGAAAAAGCATAGAATCGCTTCGTGCCAAGCCTATTGGTCGGATATTCACAACCCCATCCATCCGATGCAATAAGGGAAAAATGGATCTAGTTGAAGCGAAAAACAACTATTTATGAGCAATAATGATGAGGATCTGTCTTCCTTTCTCATGGATTTTGGATTCACAGAGGATGAGCTCTTTGCGGTCACATATGAGCTGGACTCCTATCGGTCGATTCCCGGGACAACTGTGAAAAGGTACCTGAACAGGATACTTCAGAACATCAAAGAGGGGGATCGGGAGGCATTCTTGAAGGGAATTATGGTCGGGGTGGTGATCCGGAAGGCAGCGGATTCAATGGTGGAACCGGAGCTCACCGAGGAGGAGATTAGAGTGGCAAAGGAGATCGAAAGGCATAGATTCTCAGATTAAGTCCAATTAAGAATCTCATGCGGCCATGCCAAAAGGAAAAGAATGGCTCCTGGCTATGTGGTGTGGTTGAACTTGAATCGGAAATCTCTGTGTCTCCGTGACTCTGTGGTGAACCGCTATGCTCTGACTCAACCACAGAGGCGCAGAGGAGCAGAGGCTATAATCTCTGCCGTGCCTGACTCACATAATTCAGCGAAGAACAATTAACCACAAAGCTCACGAAGGACACAAAGACCGCGCCAAAGGATTATTGTGCTATCAAGAACCGGATTAACCTTTGCGAGGCCTTTGTGATCTTTGTGCTCTTTGTGGTTAAAATCCGTTATCTGTAATCCAATCAAACCACAGAGGCGCAGAGGAGCAGAGACTAGAATCGCTGCCGAGCCTGACCCACATAATTCAGCGAAGAGCCAAAAAAATATAAAGAAGTATCATGGCCTCGCCTGGTATATTGCCAAGAATCGCACTGGCGCTATCTTACTGAATGCTATCTTCCTTAAGGTTTTATCGATGTCGCAATTCCAAATCCAGGAAAACTAGAGAATTCAACAAAAAAAATGAGGCTGGAGCTATGCACATGCACAGCCTATAGCCCCAGAGTGGGATTGATGCCCAGCACAAACACCAGGATGAAGTATATCGCATTCAATACCAGTCCCATGGGAATTCCCAGCTTGGCCCATTCGCTGCTGGTGATTCCCAGCTTTCCGGCGGAGATGATATTGGGGATGTTTCCTGGAATCAACATGCCGCCGGATATGAGCAGGCCATACAAAGCGGCATTAATCTGGCTCTGGCTCATCGCCGGAGAGATCTCCGCTGCAGTAAGGGTTGCATTATCCAGGATGGCAGAGACCATGTTCACCCAGAAGAGGACATAATCTGGAATCTTGGTGAAGTACTTGAATATGAGCACCTCCATACCTGCTCCCAGCAGGAAGAGAGCAGATACAAAAAGCCAGACCTTAGCTGCTCTGATGAATACCTCCTTCAAGCCACCCTCATCCGCTATCTCCTGTACCTCAACCCTTGCAGCTTTTCTTCCCACATAGAACGCACCGAAGAGAGCGCACCCTAAAACCCCCAGGACGATAAGTATGCCCAGCTGATCAGCCAGGTACCAGAAGGAGGCATTATAGGGAGGGCCCTGCAGCTTGGTGACGGCAATGGTCGATAGCGGCTCGCCCAGTGGAGTGAGAACTGCGCCCAGTCCGATGGCAAAACAGGCAATGATTACCATCTTGATCTTATCGCTTCGTTCCATCGGCATGAGATTTGCGATCTCCACCAAAAACAAGGATGCAATTATAGCAGTGATTAAGCTTGAGGCCATTCCCAAGACGAATATGACCACAGCCACAAAAACCGGCAATGGAACGGAATTGGTCAGGCCTCTGATCGCTCTGTTTATTGTGGCCTTTCCATAGAAGAATATCAGCCCGGCAAAGAGCACTGCCGGGACTATGCCTTTTTCAACCGGCTCTCCTGCAGCCAGAGTTATTAGATCAATTCCCCATTTACTGGTAATGGTAACAGCTGTTGCTCCCATTATGAACAGGAATGCCTCCAGGTTCTTCTCGACTACTTTTATCTTGAAAGGCAAGGTCAGAACAAGCAAAAAAATTGCGAACAAGCCTATATCAATTAATGTGACCGTCTCACCTGCAACTGTAAACATTCAATTATCTCCTATACAATTTAATTTTTATGGATTATATATTATTTATCTGAGCACCGGTATCTGTGGTCTGCCTCAACTCAGTTCTTGATCTCACCCTGAAGCTCACTGCTCTTGCTTGCCAACTGGCAAATGGGGCAGATTTCTGGTTCCTCATCCAGATGGCTGGAGGCTGAGGATAGCACGCTGGCTGTGCAGAGGTTTCCTGCCATAAATACAGCTGCAGCGATCTGATCATCCGGAACGCCAAGCTTGGATGCTGTCCGGATATGCAGCCTCATACAGTGGCTGCATCTGATGGCCGCCGAGACCGCTATTGAAATGAGCTCAATTGTCCTTTCATCCAGCATATCCTGAGCGGTCTTCTCCTTGCCTTCCCTTAGGATGGCATCCAGATCAGCTTCATAGCTCATGATCATTCTCTCCGCAAATCAGACGGGAAGATCGCACGCTCAAGATTCTAAAGCGATCTCCGTCGACGTTTTTGTATCCTGCAAGCCTAGAACTGATTTGCATTTTGAAAGCCCAAGATTGATTACTAGATTATTAATATTGCGGTCTATAACAGATTAATTTTCAATTTAAGCTAAATTTAGGAAAATGAATTATTCAATTTAACGTTAAATGAACAAATTCCATTATTGGCATTTTTCCAAAAAAGGTAATTTTAGGCTTGAATCGCAAATCCTAGGCAGAGGCGATAATCTCTGCCAAGGACCTTAATATTATTCTCTGCCTGAACTCACCCACATAATTCAGCGAAGAGCTTAAAAAAAGGAAGTTATATCTTCACAGCCGCACAAACTGCCTTCTTCCTCCGCCCGTTGAGGCCGGCCCGACTGGCCACAGGGACAGGCTCTATCTCTGGATTGAGCCTTGCTCTCAGGAATCGGCCGGTATGGCTCTCCATCACTTCAGCCACCTGTTCCGGAGTGCCGGTGGCCACAACCAGGCCGCCAGCATTTCCTCCTTCCGGCCCCATATCTATGAGGTAGTCTGCGGATTTGATCACATCCAGGTTATGCTCTATCACCACTACCGTGTTCCCCTTGGATACCAGGTCGTCCAGGACATGGATTAATTTCTTCACATCATCGAAGTGCAGTCCGGTGGTAGGCTCATCTAAAAGGTAAATCGTCCTGCCCGTCCCCTTTTTGGCCAGCTCCCGCGTGAGCTTTATCCTCTGAGCCTCGCCGCCGGAGAGGGTGGTCGAGCTCTGGCCCAGCTTGATGTAGCCCAGCCCCACTCCCAGAAGGGTGTCCAGCTTGCTTCTTATGGCCGGAATGTTCTCGAAGTGCTCCCTTGCTTCCTCCACCGTCATATCCAGGGCCTCAGCAATGGACTTTCCCTTGTACTTGACCTCCAGGGTCTCCTGGTTGTAGCGTCTCCCTTTACATTCTTCGCACTCGATATAGACATCGGGCAAAAAGTTCATCTCGATCTTGATCAGGCCATCACCATGGCAGCTCTCGCACCTGCCGCCCTGTACATTGAATGAGAAGCGACCGCTCTTGTAGCCCCGAATCCTCGCCTCCTTGGTCTGGGCATATGCCTGGCGAATGGGATCGAAGACCTTGGTGTAGGTGGCGGGATTGGATCGGGGCGTCCTGCCGATGGGGCTCTGGTCGATGACGATCACCTTGTCCACCTCAGTGTCGAAGCGAATCCCATCATGCTCTCCCGGAGTCTCGCTTGAGTGGTAGATCCTCTTCATCAGCGCCCGGTAGAGGGTATCGTAGATCAGGGTGGACTTGCCCGATCCCGAGACGCCGGTGACCACTGTCAGAATCCCCAGGGGAATGTCAACATCGATCTCCTTGAGGTTGTTCTCCCGGCAGCCCATGAGATGGATGAACTTGTTGCTCTTCCTCCTCTTTGCCGGAACCTCGATCCTCTTTTTACCGGAGAGGTACTGGCCGGTCAGCGATTTTGGGTTGGCCTCGATCTCTTCAGGAGTGCCCTCGGCCACCACATAGCCGCCGTGAATTCCTGCTCCTGGGCCGATGTCCAGCACATGATCGGCACTGCGGATGGTATCCTCGTCATGCTCGACTACAATCAGGGTGTTTCCCAGGTCTCTCAGCTTTTTCAGGGTCTCTATCAGCCGGGCATTGTCCCTTTGGTGCAGGCCTATGGAGGGCTCGTCCAGGACGTAGAGGACGCCGGTCAGGTTCGAGCCTATCTGGGTGGCCAGACGAATGCGTTGCGCCTCCCCTCCAGAGAGGCTGCCTGCGTTTCTGGAGAGGGTCAGGTATCCCAGGCCCACGTGCTCTAAAAATCCCAGGCGGGAGCGGATCTCCTTCAGAACCTGGCGGGCGATCTCTCCCTCCTTGACCGAGAGCTTATCCTCTAAATTCATGAAGAACTCATTGCATTCGCTCACCGAGAGGTTGGCCACATCAACAATAGATAAGTCCTGGATCCGGACCGCTAAGACCTTCTCTTTCAGCCTTTTTCCCTCGCAGGCCGGGCAGGGAAGGACCCGCATAAACTTCTCAAGCTCTTCCCGGCGGTACTCGGAGGCGGTCTGGCTGTAGAGGCGGATGCTCTGCGGTATCAGCCCCTCCCACTGGGAGTTATGCGACCAGTAAACGTCCCCATTTTTCATGCTCATATTCATCCGGATCTTCTCCTTCGAGCCGTACATCAGGGCATCGTACTGCTCAGGGGTGAGATCCTTGATGGGGGTGAAGATGTCAAAGCTGAAATGCTTGGCCACTGCCGCCAGGTGCTGGCCCCGCCAGCCATCGATGATATTACGGTAGAGGGCTACCGCTCCATCGGCGATGCATCGATCCCTGTCCGGTATGATCAGCTCGGGATCGAACTCCATTCTGAAACCCAGGCCGTTGCAGGACTCGCAGGCTCCAAAGGGGCTGTTGAAGGAGAACATCCGCGGCTGAAGCTCCTCGAAGACCAGGCCGCAGACGGGACAGGCCATCCTGGCGGAGTAGACCCGCTCCTCTCCGTTCTCATGCAGGACATAGACCAGGCCTTCCGTCTTTTTCAGGGCTTTTTCTATCGCCTCCACCAGCCGGGACTTGTCTTCTCTTGGGTCCAGCCGGTCGATGACCACATCGATATCATGCTTCTTGTAGCGGTCGAGTTCTATCTCCTCGTCCGTCCTCTGGATCTGGCCGTTCAGCCTCACCCGGGCATAGCCCTCGGCGTTCAAATCCTTGAGAAGCTGGCCATAGGTTCCTTTCTTCTGGCGGATGACTGGGGCGAGGATGGTGATCATTCCTCCGTCCTCCCCTTTCATCTCTTTAGTCCCCTCAGTTCCCTCAGGCTCCTTGCCTTTGATCTCTTCCAGGATGCTGACGGCGATCCTCTCCGGCGACTGAGACTCGATGCGGGTTCCATGCTCCGGGCAGTGGGGGATGCCTATTCTGGCAAAGAGCAGGCGGAGGTAGTCGTAGATCTCTGTCACCGTTCCCACGGTGCTGCGGGGGTTTTTGGAGGTGGTCTTCTGCTCGATGGAGATGGCTGGGGAGAGGCCGTCGATGGAGTCCACATCGGGCTTGTCCATCTGGCCTAAGAACTGGCGGGCGTAGGCGGAGAGCGATTCCACATAGCGGCGCTGGCCCTCTGCGTAGATGGTATCGAAGGCCAGGGTGGATTTGCCCGAGCCGGAGACGCCGGTGATGACGATCAGGCTGTCACGGGGAAGCAGGACGTCGATGTTTTTCAGGTTGTGCTCGCGGGCGCCTTTTATTACAATTGATTTCATATTTATTTCATCTATTTTAGCCAATCTTGCTGGCGATAGCAGTTCCATATCCGGCAAGAGCCCCATAGCGATATGCGGTGTACTTGGCTGGAACATTCAACCGGATGGTGTCAAGCGATATGGCATATAGCTCAGCACCGCTCTCTGGCAGGATGTCCAGGGTAATGCTGTTGCCTGATGCGGTTCCGCTGGCCAGGGCCATCTGGGTGGTGCTGCCGGAGGCGATGCTCCCCCGGCCAAAGAGCCTGTTTCCGGATTGATGCAGGTCCAGAGAGATGGTGTATCCTTCGGAGAGCTGCAAGGCCCATTTTCCTGATATGCCAGTTAAGCTGGCAGCAGGGGTAGTGGCTTGGGCTGGGGTCTGAGTCACAGGGGTGCTGGAGAAGGTCTTTGCCACCGGGGTGTTGGATGCGCTATATCTTCCCATTGTGGTCTTGCCGACGCTCGAGCCCAGAAGAGAGACTGGTTTAGATGTCTGAACGCTGCTGGGTGCAGATGTTGCGCCGGCGCCGACCTTCATCGTGAATATGGGGTCGGTAAAGTACTTGCCAGCGTCGCCGCTATAGCTTCCCACATAGCCGCCCTCCAGATAATCCTGAGCAGCGGAAGGCAGGGCCAATAATGACAGAAGGGCCAGAATGCCGAGTATCCTTATCATATCTAACTCACTGCGGTCAATGGCGTTCGTCAATTAACTTAAAGATAACCGTCGAATAATGAGGATGACATCCGGAGGTGGATGGGTAGCAGAAGGCGGCTCGCGTCCATCTGGAGGGGCAGGGAGGACTGTAAAGGGGAGAGGAGACGGGTGGTGGATGTGACCCTGCTTGCGGATAAATGGGGCGAAGCATCTTGATTTTCTGGGCAAGATTGTATCCAAGCCTCCCCGGCGTTGAGGGGGCCAGAGCACTACCGCGCGTAAAACCCGCGCGCGGCGTCCACTGAAAAGCAGCTTGCTAGAATTAATCTTGACCTTGATCCTGCTTGGTTTCAAGAGATCAACTATCCAATGAGAAAACTCCAGATAATTAGTCCATAAATCGATTCATACGGTTATTTGGGCTTCCCGGCTTAGAGGAGGGCAGGCGGATCCCTCAGATCCAAAAACAGCAAAAAGCATTACTGCATCTAGCTGCAGTAATTTGTAAAAAGCAGCCTGCTGCATATCAATAATGGTCGCAATACGGCTCTTGAGCCCATCTCACGATATAAGCCGCCCATAAACCTGGGCAGCACAATTGGCCTGAGCTTTAACAGAAAGATCTCACCGCCTCTTCACCCGATCTCGCCTTTCAGCTAATCTCCCATTTAATTTCAAATTTTATAAGCTAATTATAATTTGTAATAACGAAAAGTCTTAAGTATAAGCTAGAATTTAACACGAATAAGATATCAATGCAGATTTAGGACAATGATGTGGTCCCGCGATCTGATTGCAAATAAATGGAGGAATAGAAGTGAGTAAAAGAAACCTTTGGAATAGATCGATAATAATATTATTTATATGCTCTATAATTTTCCTGAGCTCTACTGCCCTGGCATCATACCCCAAGACCTTTACCGACACCCAGGGCCGGGAGATCACTCTTGATGAATCCCCGCAGAGGATAATCACCAGAGCCCCGGACGAGGCCAGAATCGTGATCGCCCTGGGCTACGGAGACAAGCTAGTCGCCGGTGAGCAGGCTACCAAATCCTGCCTCTGCCCAATGACCTTTAGCAACACCACCGAAGGTTGCCTGGAGTGCTATGAGAACATCATTGACGGCCGGATGCCCGACCTTCCCGAGATCAGCACCAGGTACGACATCTATTTCGAGGAGATCGCCAGGCTGGAGCCCGACCTTATATTTTGCGGAAACCTGAAGGATGCAGAGGCCTTTGAGGACAAGATTGGCTGCCCGGTGGTAGTTCTTGGAGGACAGGGCTGGAACTTCGGCGATGAGGGCTACTTCGATAGCATCCGCGTGGCCGGCGAGGCCCTGGATGCTCGGGATCAGGCAGATGAGCTCATCGCCTTTGCCAAGGGCAAGGTGGAAATGATCGAATCGGTGACAAAAGAGATAGATCCTGATGATCGGCCAAAGGTCTACTTCGCCTCCCGAGGTGCAAGCAATGCCTTTTATGATCCCAAAGAGGGAAGGGACTTCACCAGAACCGAACCCAAATACGATCCTCTGACCATCGCCGGCGGCAACAACATCGCCTCGGAGATCAACGGCTCTACAGTTAATGTGGCCCTGGAGCAGATCATAGCCTGGAACCCTGACTTCATATTCATATCCAACAGCAATGCGGGAAACAATACAGGCCTTGATTTCATCAAGAACAGCCCTGAGCTGGCCTCCATCAACGCCATAAAGGAAGGCAACGTCTTCAACTGCTTCTATCCCCACTGCCGGGGCACTCCGCCTGACAGAAACCTGTTTAACATGATGTACATGGCCAAGGTGATGTACCCGGAGGAGTTTGAGGATCTCGACCTGGAGAAAGAGGGCAATGAGATATTCAAGGCCTTCTTGGGAGTGGACGGCGTCTTCACCGAGTATGCCGACTACCTGGTCTGGCCAAGAGAGTACCTGGACAGCCTGAAATAGGTGCTCTCATGCCGGGAATCATTAACTGGGACGAGCTGTGGAAGGCCACCCATGCAGGCGGGTTTCACCACCATGGCCGGGACGGCCAGGATCTGGCATCCCATTGGGATAGTAAGGCCCGAGGGTTCAACAAGAGGGTGATGAAGAATCCCGCAAGGGCAACAAATCAGGTGGCCACCCTCGGCCTCCTTTCTCATGAGACAGTACTGGATGTGGGCGCCGGCACAGGAAGGCTGGCGATTCCCATGGCTCGAATAGCCAGGAGCGTAACAGCTCTTGATCAATCCAAGGGAATGCTGGCCTGCCTCGAGGAGAACATGGCTAAAGAGGGCATAGAGAACATCCGTACCATCCAGAAGAGCTGGGAGGAGCTGGCCGAGGGTGAGATCGAGCTGCACGACGTGGTCTTATCCTCCAACTCTTTGGGGGTGTTGAACCTAAGAGAGTCCCTGGCCAAGATGGACTCTATGGCCAAAAGGGCGGTCTATATCTTCACATTCGCCGATCGGAGGAGAGACGACGGCTTTGCAGACTTCCTGAGGGGAGGCAAAAGGGCCCGCCATCATTTCGGCGGCCCAGCTGACTACCTGGTGATATACAACCTCCTGGCGGATATGCGAATTTTCGCCGACATCAATATCATGAACTGGCAGTCCTCCGAGCACTACTCAAGTCTTGATGAGGCGGTAGCTGAGTGGAAGGAGATGCACGAAATACCAGCGGAAAGAGAGCCCGAGCTGCGAGAGTTTCTATCCGGGAAGCTGACTGAAAGTGAGCAAGGGCTGTGCATGCACCGCCATCACAAGCAGGCCATGATCTCCTGGCAGAAGGACCAGCCTGCGTCTGAGCATTAAATGCAGGGGAGGACAATACAATGGTCTCCATTCCCATTCTGGCCGGATCGGCTCTGTTGATAGTAATACTGGCCTCGAGCATCCGGGTGGTAAGGCAGTACGAGCGAGCGGTTATATTCCGCCTGGGCAAGATCAAGAAGGAGAGAGGTCCAGGCCTCTTTGCTCTCATTCCTCTGGCGGATAAGATGGTCCGGGTGGACATGAGGGTGCGAGAGCTTGATGTGCCCAAACAGACGGTGATCAGCAAGGACAATGTCACTCTAGAGGTGGATGCGGTCATCTACTACAAGGTGATGGATGCCTCTCGGGCGATCATCGAGGTAGAGGACTTCGAGGCCGCCACCCTTCTTCTGGCTCAAACCACCCTGAGAGATATCCTGGGACAGAATGAACTGGACACCATCCTCTCCGATCGGGACGATCTCAATAAGAGGATCAAGGAGATCCTGGACTCGACCACTGGCCCCTGGGGCATGCACGTGGTGATGGTCACCATGAGGGACGTATCATTGCCGGAGAACATGCTGCGCGCCATCGCCCGCCAGGCAGAGGCGGAGAGAGAGAAGAGAGCCCGGATCATCCTGGCAGAAGGAGAGTATCAGGCCTCAAAGATGATGAACCAGGCAGCGGATATGTACGAGGACAAGCCGAGCGCTCTGAAGCTGAGGGAGTACCAGACCCTGACCGAGATTGCTAAAGAGAAGAACCTGATAGTGGTCTCCACCGGATCAGATGATGGTCACAGGAATTCGGACCTTCCCCTTTTCATGGGGCTGGCCAGGGCGGCTGTGAGCAATAAATGACCAGCTTTCGGGCACTCTTCTTCCGGGGCAAGCCCGACGCTGGCTACTCTCGGGCGAAGAGGTCGGGCAAGAAGAGCAACCACGAGCTGGCCCATGAGAGATTCAAGTTCATCAGAATCTTATTCGTGCTGGGCATCGCCGGCCTTCTGGTCCTTCTCACCGGGCTCATAATCACCCTCGGCCCCCTGGATATATCCGTGCTCGATTCTTATTCTGCCCTCCTGGCCCGCTTCTGGCCGGAGCACTTCTATGTGGACGAGCTCACTAGCCGGGTGGTCTGGAACATCCGCTTTCCCAGAATCATGGGAGGAATCATGGCCGGCTTTGGGCTGGGAATATGCGGCTGCGTGATGCAGGCGGTCTTAAAGAACCCTCTCGCCAGCCCCTTCACCCTGGGAATCACTGCCGGTGCCCAGTTTGGCATATCCCTGGCCGCAGTCATCGGCTTTTCATTTCTTGCCGGTCCCTATTTCATAATCGGTAATGCCTTCCTCTGCGCCCTCTTCTGCTCTCTGTTCATCATCGGCCTGGCCGCCATCAAAGGAGCAACCTCTGAGAACCTGGTCCTGGCAGGAATCGCCGTCAACTACTTCTTCACTGCGATCAGCCAGCTGCTCAAGTACTTCGCCACCGACGAGCAGCTTCGCCTCATGACAAACTGGGGAATGGGGGATCTCGCTGCCTTCTCCTGGACCAACTCCAGGATACTTTTGGCCATATTCGTCATCTGTATCCCTCTGCTCATGACCAAATGCTGGGACCTGAACATCATGACGGCAGGAGACGAGACCGCCAAGAGCATCGGGGTCAATGCTGAGAGGACGCGCATCTTCATAATGGTGGTCAGCAGCCTGCTGGTCGCGACCATTGTCTCATTCATGGGGACCATCGCCTTTGTGGGGCTGGTTGCCCCTCACATGGCCCGGATGGTCATCGGCGGAGATCACCGTTTCCTCATCCCCGCCTCGGGAGTGCTGGGAGCACTGGTTTTAATGTCTGCCGATGCCGCGGGAATGAATCTGATCGCCCCCACCATCATACCCACAGGGATCATGACATCGATTGTGGGAGTCCCGTTCTTCATGTATCTGATGATGAAAGGAAAGAGAAAGGAGTTTTGGACATGATGATCAAGCTTCAGGCCAAGGATATGGATTTTGGCTATAACAGCAGCAAGATACTTCAAAATGTGAACTTCGAGATCGCCCCTTCAAAGCTGGTCACCATCGTTGGGCCGAACGGCTCCGGCAAGTCCACTCTGATCAAGTGCATAGACCGGATACTTGCTCCTCAGGGGGGGAGCATCCTCATCGACCGGAAGGATGTGACCAGGATGACCAGGATGGATATGGCCAAATATCTCTCCTATGTTCCCCAGAGCTCTGTGAGGATCTTTCCCACCAATGTCTTTGACACCATCTTGATGGGCAGGAGGCCCCATATCGGCTGGTTGGGCAGCGAGAGGGACGAGGATAAGGTCTGGGAGGTCTTGAGGCTTCTTGATATCGAGAGGCTGGCTATGAGCAACTTCAGTGAGCTCTCCGGCGGCCAGCAGCAGAAGGTCCTGATCGCCCGAGCGTTGGTCCAGGAGGCAGAGGTGATGCTCCTGGATGAGCCCACCAGCAACCTTGACATCTGGCATCAGCTGGACGTGATGAACATCATTCGGGATGTGGTCAAGAAAAAGGAGATCACTGCCATCATGGCCCTGCATGATCTGAACCTCGCCTCCTACTACTCCGACCGGATCATCATGATGAATAGGGGCAAGATAATAGCCGCTGGCGATCCCCAATCGGTGATCACCGAGGAGAACATAGCAAAGGTCTATCGGGTGGAGGCGGCGGTGAGAAGCCTCTCTGACCGGCCGGTGATAATGCCCTTGCGCCAGATCCGGGGAGTTAAGGCCTGATCTTTTCTTTTTATATCAGAGGTCTATAGCTTCAAACCTTTCGGCCCGTATGCGATGAGCCTCATGGAATTCATTATCACCGGAATGGATGACAGCTCATGCAGGAGAGACCGCATCGATATGCTGGAAGCGCATTTTCATATCACACCGCCATGATGCGTGGCCTCATGCATGGATGGATGAGAAACATGTAAATCCTCCCAGTTATTATATAACTGTTGATATGGGCAGTGAAGGCTGTTCGCTTTCTGGGACTCAGATCCCGACTTGTCAAACTAGCCAATTCAACCTCTCGCATAGACATGAATGCGTCCTTGAACGCGAATGCGAAATTGTCCCTACGAGGGTTTTACAATCTGCCCATATAGGGCGGAGATAATATGGGTAAGCAGCGGGATATAGCTTGTGGAGCCGATATCCACAAGAATACGATTGTAGCTACAATCCTCTCCTTAGCAGGGACCAAGAACCAGGCAAAATTCGGCACTACTTTATCTGAATTATTGAGGTTCAAATTCTGGCTTACCGATAACGGTTGTGGTGTAGTTGCCATGGAATCGACTGGAACATACTGGATACCAGTATACTCCGTTCTGGAAGGCAGTATCGAGGTCGTAGTGGCCAACCCCTACATGATCAAACACATACCCGGCAAGAAGACGGACTTGATTGATTCTGATTGGCTCGCCGAACTATGCCTCAAAGACCTAATTGTTCCTTCCAGGATATTCCCCAAGGAGGATAGAGCTCTTAGAAGCCTGACCAGAGCTCGTGAAGGTCTGGTAAAGATACGAACTCAACTTAAGAACAGGATTCACAGAGATCTCTCCTCGTCACATATCAAGCTTTCTTCCGTGGTCACAGATATTTTCGGGAAGTCAGGGATGCACATTCTGAGGGGATTGCTTGATGATCAATCCATTGATGAGATCATCAAAGGTATACCTTCTGGTCGGGTTAAAAAGAACGCCGACAAGATCAAGGAGTCCATTGAAAATAATCTTGATTCAAGCCAGATCTTCTTGATCGAGTCCTCTTTAGACCTCATGGGTCATGTCCAGGATAAGATTGACAGGATAGATATGGATCTGAAGAGCAAAATCATCACGAGATTAAACGACCTGAAAATCGCCATGTCCATTCCCGGAATCGAGTTCACATCTGCGGCGACTATTCTGGCAGAAATAGGGAATTACAGGAACTTTAGCTCACCGGAAAAGCTGGCATCCTATTTCGGGCTAGTTCCTTTCGTTAACCAATCTGCGGACAAGCTACATACGGGATGCATCACGAAACATGGATCGAAGCATCTTCGGTGGATCATGGTCCAGGTTGCTCATGCCGCTTCCAAAAAAATTGGCTCGAAGCTAAGGAAGTTCTACCTGCGGGTTAGAGCTAGAAAAGGAGCCAACGTGGCAATAGTGGCTCTGGCCAGAAAGATCCTATGCATACTTTACCATCTCTTGATGAATCAGGAAATGTACGAAGAACCTGGGGCTGCAAGGAAAACCAGACCGAATAGGCTTGATCAATCGACCACTCAGAGAGAGTTCACAGCTCAGGAGATGATAGACATCCTTAAACGGAGTGGCTATGAAATTAGGAAAATTGATCGAGGGGCATGCGGCTGACATGCCCTTAAATCAGTATTGGTGAAGTGTTTCTCATGCGAAACGCAGAAGCAGAGCAATTAGAGCATTCCCAAGTGATCAATCCCTGCTGAGATTTGCATGATGCATCATAATAAAATAGTTATTGCGCTGGCCACTATTTTAATTTAATCATTTTTAGAATTCTTTTCGCCAGCTTTTTCATCTAATTTTCTTGATGATTTAAGCGATCTCAAAGTTTTTTTTGGCTTTGCAGTCTCCGACATGTCTGGGAGTAATGATTTTTTTATGGATTCTTGCTGCTTAGTATAGCAAGTTAATGCAGGAGATATTAACTTCTTCATGTTCTCCTGTTGCACAAGATAATCAGCAA
>ENA-UOOH01000115-UOOH01000115.1-fermentation-metagenome-genome-assembly--contig:-NODE-115-length-93598-cov-6.770918_pt1 | contig 93598 bp, 91 predicted proteins | sample MGYA00245778_ERZ724025 | MGnify/ENA primary metagenome ERZ724025 (study PRJEB28704, sample SAMN03018313) | fermentation metagenome | biome: anthropogenic terrestrial biome; feature: soil; material... | reverse complement strand
CATGGCCGCGTTTGCGGCCTGTGCCCTCATCAGCGTGCACGAGATGCAGCTGGCCTTTGCCAACAGGGGGTGCCGCATCTGTACGTGGCCGCTGTACCTGTTTGCAGCCGCTTTTTATCCCCTGGGGCTTTATCTGGGCGCTTCCTGTGTGTGGGTGCTGCTGGGCGCTGCGTTTTTGCTGCTGGCGGGAGAGCAGGTCTTAAACCCTCGCCGCAGCTCCCAGGAGGCTGTGTTTGCTATCTTTACGCTGGTCTATCCGCTGCTGGGGTACGCTTTTTTGCATTTTTTGGCCGCCGCGGCCAATGCCGCGGCGCGAGGCGCAAAACGCCCGGCCTTTGTGAGCTATGAAGGGTGGAGGCTCGCATCGTCCACGCCCGATGCAGCGGGCGCAGGGCAGCGCGAAATGGAGCTGGCATCGAGGCATGGAGCCAGAGTGGTCGCTCTGCCGAACCGGGAATACCCGCCCTTGCTTCGCCGGATCTATGATCCTCCAGTCGTGCTATACGTCATGGGGAAGGCGCCGCTTACGGCCGCGCCGTGGGTGGCGGTAGTAGGATCCAGGTCAGCCACGTCCTATGGCACGGGCGCCGCCAGATACCTCGCACGCCAACTAGCGACGGCAGGCGCGGGAGTAGTCAGCGGCATGGCCAGGGGCATCGACTCCGCCGCGCATCGAGGGGCGATTGAGGCCAAAGGGGTGACCATCGGAGTGATCGGCGCGGGGTTGGGATATCAGATGACGGCCAGGCTGCAGTGTCTTGCGCGGGAGGTAATGCAGTCGGGCTGCCTCGTGTCGCCGTTCAACATGCGCTACCCGGCCTCTCGCGGCACTTTTCCCGCCCGCAATCGCGTGATAAGCGGCATGTCCCATGCTTGCGTTGTGGTGGAGGCGGGCGTGAAGAGCGGCGCCCTGGTCACATCGCGCTTCGCCGAGGAGCAGAACCGAGACGTATTCGCTGTTCCCGGCGACATCAACCGCCCTACCTCGGCCGGAACGAATGACCTCATATATGATGGGGCACGCCCCGTGATCGGCGCGCGGAGGTTCATTGAAGATCTGGCGGCCGCAGGGGTCCCGGTGAAGCTGCAGAATCTGGGGAGCGCCGCGCAAGCACGCGGGCTTGGGCCGGTGGACGCGGCGGTTTTCGAGGCGGTCCGGTCCGACACGTCCTTTGAGGACATTCATAAATCGCTGGCGATGCCTGCGCGCGATGTGCTCACATCGCTGTCGCGTCTGGAGGTCGCAGGGCTCATCATGCGCGGCGCAGGCCTGCGATTCAGCAGGAAGCATTGTTGACCCCGAATGTGCCCTGGGATAGACTGTTTGTGACATCGAACATCGGAGGTGTCCGTATGGGCAAGACTCTTGTCATCGTGGAGTCACCGGCCAAGGTGAGAACCCTGTCCAAGTTTCTAGGGCGCCAGTACACAGTGAAAGCATCTATCGGTCACGTGCGTGACCTGCCCAAGAGCAAACTGGGAGTGGACGTGGAGAACGACTACGCTCCTCAGTACATAAACATTCGCGGCAAGGGAGACGTCATCCGCGAGCTTAGGGAAGCGGCCAAGAAGGCCGACAGTGTACTTCTGGCCACCGACCCCGACCGCGAAGGCGAAGCAATCTCGTGGCATCTGGCGCACATTCTCAAGGTCGATCCCGCATCCGATTGCCGGATCGAGTTCAACGAAATCACGGAGAACGCGGTGCGCAGCGCGCTCAAGAAACCCAGGCCCATTGATATGGGAAGGGTAGACGCACAGCAGGCCAGGAGGGTGCTCGATAGGCTAGTGGGCTACAACCTCAGCCCGTTTCTGTGGCGCAAGGTGCGGCGAGGGTTGTCGGCGGGGCGAGTGCAATCATCGGCGCTCAAGCTGATCTGCGACCGCGAGCGGCAGATACAGGATTTCGTCGACGAGGAGTATTGGACTCTCTCTGCAACGCTCTTGCCTGGCGCGCGAGGCAAGAAGTTCGATGCTCGCCTGCTCACGCCGGGCGAGCGTCGCATGTCACGCCAAGATGTGGACAGAATCGTGAGCGAACTCGAAGGCGCGGAGTATGTAGTCAAGTCTGTGACACTCAAGGAACAGGCGCGGAGACCTTCACCTCCCTTCACCACCAGTACGATGCAGCAGGAGGCCTTCAGGAAGCTCGGCTTTTCCGCCAAGCGGACTATGGCAGTGGCGCAACAGCTGTACGAGGGTGTCGAGTTGGCGGGCGAAGGGCACGTGGCCTTGATCACCTACATGCGCACCGACTCGACCAGGATATCGCAGGAGGCACAGGCAGCGGCGCGCGAGTTCGTCAAGGGTCGATACGGGGAGAACCACATTCCCGCGAGAGCTCGGGTCTACCGGTCCAAGAAGGGCGCTCAAGACGCGCATGAAGCCGTCAGGCCCACACAGATCGACCGTAGCCCGGAGAGCCTCTCCGGCAGCATCGGCCGCGACCAGCTTAGGCTCTACAAGCTTATCTGGTCGCGTTTCATGGCCAGCCAGATGGCGGATGCGCTTTTCGACGCCACTACTGTCGACATCAACGCCGACTCCGCCCAGGCGAAGCATGTTTTCCGCGCCGCCGGGCAGGTGATGAAGTTCGAAGGGTTTACGGTCCTATACACGGAGGGACGCGACGATGAGAAAAACGAACGGGAGCAGGCTCTTCCACCGCTCGAAGCCGGCAAGGAATTGACCCTAGTTGAGCTGTGTCCGGAGGAACACCACACCCAGCCTCCCCCGAGGTTCACAGAAGCCACGCTCGTTCGCGAGCTGGAGAAGCACGGGATAGGGAGGCCCAGCACCTACGCGCCGATCATCGAAACCATTCGGAAGCGCGACTACGCTGCGTTGGAGCAGAGGCGCTTCAAGCCCACCGATGTCGGGTTTGCAGTATGCGATCTGTTGAGCGAGCACTTCCCGAACGTGGTGAATCTGAAGTTCACGGCCACGATGGAGGAAGAACTGGATGGCATTGAGGAGCAACGGTCCGACTGGGTACAGATAACCGACAAGTTCTACAAGCCGTTTTCGGAGAAACTCCGGGAGGCGGACGCACTGGCGGAGCGTGTGGTCATCGCGGATGAGCCCACTGATGAAGATTGCCCGCAGTGCAAAATGGCCAAACTGGTCATAAAGACCGGTCGGTTCGGGAAGTTCATCGCATGCCCGCGCTACCCCGAATGCACCTACCGCAGAAGCATCGTTCGCAAGGTTGATGCAACGTGTCCGGAGTGCGGCGGCGACATGGTCCAGCGGCGGAGCAAGAAGGGACGCGTGTTCTACGGTTGCGCCCGTTACCCGGAGTGCGAATTCGTCTCGTGGAACCCTCCATCGGGCGTTGCCTGCCCCAAGTGCGCATCGTTCACCACGTCGAGGCAATTGCGCGCAGGCGTCAAGTACAAGTGCGCCAACCCCAAATGCGGTCACGAATGGACCGCAGAACACGAAGACCGCGGCGCGCGCCGGTCGGAGGCGAGCAAGGTTGCCAAATGAGGTCACGGTAATCGGGGCGGGCATGGCCGGCAGCGAGGCAGCCTGGCAGGCCGCGCACTTGGGCGTCCGGGTCAAGCTGGTCGAAATGCGCCCAGCCGTGAGCACCCCGGCGCATTCTACTCCCGATTTTGCCGAACTCGTCTGCAGCAATTCTCTGGGCTCCGACAGGGAGGGCACCGCCCCGGGCCTGCTCAAGGAGGAGCTACGCTCACTGGGATCGGTGGTCATGCAGTGCGCCGATGGGGCCCGAGTGCCGGCAGGGCAGGCTCTTGCAGTGGATCGAACGCTGTTCAGCGCGGGCGTTACGCGACAAGTGGAATCCATGTCTGAGATCGAGATAGTCAGGGAGCAGGCACTCGGCATACCGGACGAGGGAATCGTGATCGTGGCTACAGGGCCGCTCACTTCGCCGGCGCTCGCCGGGGAGATCGCTCGCTTTCTCGGTGAAGAACACCTGCACTTCTTCGACGCGGCGGCGCCCATAATCGACAGCGATTCCATCGACCTAGCATCAGCCTTCTGGGCGTCTCGATACGACAAGGGCGATGCCGACTACCTCAACTGCCCCATGAACCAGGCCCAGTACGATGGGTTCTGGCAGGCCCTCGTATCGGCGGATGTATCGGAGCTGCACGAGTTCGAGTCCCTCCGGCTGTTTGAGGGGTGCATGCCCGTGGAGGAGTTGGCGCGCCGCGGACGCGACACCCTGCGCTTTGGTCCGATGAAGCCTGTGGGGCTCGTAGATCCGCGCACCGGCAAACGCCCTTATGCCGCAGTGCAGCTCAGGAAGGAGAATACTTCAGGCTCTCTTCTCAACATCGTAGGTTTTCAAACCAGGCTGACGCGGTCTGAACAGAGACGCGTGTTTCGCATGATACCCGGGCTCGCGCAAGCTGAATTCCTTCGCTACGGGATGATGCACAGGAACACCTACATCAACGGCCCGGCGCACCTCTGTCCCACGCTGTCGCTCAAGCGGACGCCCCGCGTATTTATGGCGGGGCAAATCACGGGGGTAGAAGGCTATCTCGAGTCCACCGCCACAGGCCTAGTTGCCGGGGTCAACGCAGCGCTTATGGCGCACGGAGCTGAGCTGGCGGTCTTTCCGCGCGCCACGGCCATGGGCGCGCTGTGTTGGCATGTATCCACGCCTGCCGCCGGCGACTATCAGCCGATGAATGTCAATTTCGGCCTATTGCCGGCCCCCGCTGTGTCCGCGCGACGCAACGAAAAGAGAGCGCGGCAGATAAGTGAGGCACGGGCGGCCATGTCGCGATTCATGGAGGGGAGACGCGGCCATGAGTTGGATCGATAGCTTCGCTCGGCACCTTGGGTCAGAGCGCAATCTCTCTCCAAGGACTGTCGAAGCATACACTGGCGATGTCGCGCAGTTCATATCCTTCTGTGAACGCCTAGGCATCAGTGAAGACAGCCCTGGCCATATCGGAGTGGGCGCCATACGGAAATTCCTGTCCATGCTGCAATCGCGGGGCATGAGCGCGAGCAGCGTGTCAAGGAAGCTCAGTTCGATACGGTCGTACCTGCGGTATCTGGCGCGCGAGGGCGCCATCGAAAGCAATCCGGCTCTCACCATGAGTCGCGCCAGGCGACCCCGGCGCCTTCCGCGGGCGCTTGGCCGCGATGAAGTGACGAGTCTGCTTGGGGCTGCGGGAGGCGATTCGCCCCTGGCCATTCGCGACCGCGCGATTTTGGAGCTGCTGTATTCATCGGGCATTCGCCTGTCGGAGCTGGTGGGCATAGACGTGCATGACTACTCTCCCAGCACGCGCAGCGTCAGAGTGTTCGGCAAGGGAGCCCGGGAGAGGATCGCGCCGGTGGGGTCCCAGGCGATCGCCGCCATAGGGCACTACTTGGAGACCGCCCGACCTGCGCTGCTCGCGGGACGCGAATCCAGTGCGCTCTTCGTGAGCAGGCTAGGCCAACGCATCTCGGGGCGCTCTGTGGAGCGCGCCATGAAGAAATACCTCATGAAGGCCGGCCTTCCTAGTCGGTCCACTCCGCATTCCATGCGGCATTCGTTCGCAACCCACATGACGGATTCCGGCGCCGACTTGCGCGCGGTCCAGGAGCTCTTGGGGCACTCCGACATTTCCACAACTCAGATTTATACGAGCGTCTCGCGGGAAAGACTCTACAGGGTCTACCGGAAGACCCACCCAAGGGCATAGGCGGTCGATTCATGCAGACGGAAAGGCCCGGGGAGGGATGAGTGATGGTCAATAGGGATGAGGGCAGGTTCAGGTCCACAACCGTTGTTGGAGTGCTGCGCGACGGCAAGTGCGCTCTGGGCTCCGATGGACAGGTTACCTTGGGCAGCACAGTGATGAAGCACGGCGCCCGCAAGATAAGGAGACTGCCCGACTGGAACGTATTGGTCGGTTTCGCCGGTTCGGCCTCCGATTCGCTGGCGCTCCTCGAACGCTTCGAGGGCAAGCTATCGGAGCACAAGGGCAACCTGGTTCGGGCGGCAACGGCCCTGGGGCGCGAGTGGCGCACTGACCGCGTACTCCAGAAGCTCGAGGCAATGCTCATAGTCACCGATGGCCAGCGCATGCTGGTTCTGTCGGGCAGCGGCGAGGTTCTTGAGCCGGACGACAACATCGCGGCAGTGGGCTCGGGAGGCGCGTACGCTCTGGCGGCCGCCAGAGCCCTGGCGCGACACACGCAGCTATCCGCTGCCGAAATCGTCCGTGAGTCGCTGGGGATCGCGGCCGACATCTGTATCTACACCAACGATCACACGAGCATTGAAGAGATCTAGCCCGGGAGGCGTTTGCATGGAGAACCTGACTCCGCGCAGGATCGTCGAGGAACTCGACAAGTACATCGTGGGACAGGCGCAGGCTAAGAGAGCGGTGGCCATAGCCCTGCGCAACCGCCATCGAAGGCTGGCGCTCTCCGGGGAGATGCAGGAAGACATCATACCCAAGAACATACTGATGATAGGGCCCACGGGAGTGGGGAAGACCGAAATCGCACGCAGGCTGGCACGGTTGGTGGGCGCCCCTTTTGTCAAGGTCGAAGCGACCAAGTTCACGGAAGTCGGGTATGTTGGTCGCGATGTCGACAGCATCATACGCGATTTGGTGGAACTATCTATACGCATGGTCCGGTCTGAGAAGACCGCTGCTGTTGAGAAGCGCGCTCGATTTCACGGAGAAGAGCGTCTCCTAGATGCACTCTGCCCTCTTCCGGTCAGGGAGAAGCCCGCCGCGAACCCGTTCGCGGCCATATTCGGAACGCAGCCGCCGCGTGAGCCGCAAGATGATGCCGCCTTTGAGTCGAGGTTGTCTGCGGCGAGGTCGAAGAGGGGCGAAGTCCGGGAGCGACTCAGGCGAGGCGAACTCGAAGACCAGCTGGTCGAGGTGGAAGTGGCCGACTCGTCGCAGGGCATGATAGAGGTCTTCTCAGGCAGCGGCATCGAGGAGCTGGGCGTGAACCTTCAGGACCTTCTGGGAGGGATGCTGCCCCAGAAAAGGCGCCGGCGCAGGGTGCCCGTGCGCGAAGCGCGGAGGATCCTCACTGCTGAAGAGGCGGCCAAACTCATCGACTCGGAAGAGGTTGCGGCGGAGGGTATTGCCCGAGCGGAGCAGTCGGGCATCGTATTTCTCGACGAAATCGACAAGATCGCAGGCAAGAGCCATGGCGCAGGTCCGGATGTATCCCGCGAGGGCGTTCAGCGCGACATCCTTCCGATTGTGGAAGGATGCACTGTTCAGACCAAGCATGGCCCGGTCAAGACAGGGCATATTCTGTTCATAGCGGCTGGGGCTTTCCACATGTCGAAGCCTTCCGACCTCATCCCCGAACTGCAGGGGAGGTTTCCCATTCGCGTCGAACTCTCCAGCCTGACTTGCGCGGACTTCGTGCGCATTCTGACTGAACCGAGAAGCGCGCTCACCAAACAGTACGCCGCTCTGCTTTCCACCGAAGGCGTCGACCTGTCGTTCACCTCCGACGGCATCGGAGAGATCGCGCGCATCGCTGACGATGTCAACTCCAGCGCCGAGAACATAGGCGCGCGTCGTCTCCACACCATACTCGAAAAGGTCCTGGAAGACGTGGCGTTCAACGCTCCCGAGGAATCAGGCTGCATCGTCGTAGATGAGGCCTATGTCAGGGCGCATCTTGCAGACGTCATCTCGCGCAGCGACTTCTCGGACTACATCCTGTAGCCATGCGCTCTGGCCTGTTTTGGGAGTGGAATCTTTGGACAATATAAAACAGCAGCACTGCTGAGTCAATTCACAGGGCAGGCTATTCTCAGCGTGGCATGCGAGAGGAGGTTCAAATGTGAGTTCACTGCTAGAGCGCACGCGCAGGATCACCCGCCTCATCCAAAACGCCGCGGGCTACTCTGTAAACTTCGGGGAACTGGCCGAAGCGTTAGCCGATGCTACATCGTGCCAGACTTTCGTGATCGCCCGAAACGGCAGATTGCTCGGGCATTCTCTGACCATTGTGGTCGAATCGGTCGATGATCAACCGGAAACTCTGGAGACAGGGTTCTTGCCCCGGGATGCCAATGCGGAATTGCTTCGGGTGCCGGAAACATCGGCGAACCTGGCGCCCTCCGGGGGTCTCGACATCTTCCAGGACGAACTCCTGGGAGGGTCTAGGTCCTGCCTTGTCACTGTAATTCCGGTACACGGCGCCGGTGAGCGCATCGCCACACTGGTTCTGCTCAGAAGCGATGGCCGTCTGGACGAGGACGACCTCGTGATCGCCGAGTACGGAGCGGCGGTAGTCGGGATGGAGATCCTGAGGTCGAGGAGCGAGAAGATGGAGGAAGAGGCGCGCAAGCGCGCCTCCGTCCAGATGGCCCTGGACACACTCTCATACTCGGAACAGGAAGCAGTGGAGCACATCTTCGATGAACTCGCCGGAGACGAGGGTTTGCTTGTCGCTTCCAAGATCGCCGACAGAGTCGGTATCACCAGGTCGGTGATAGTGAACGCGCTCCGCAAGTTCGAAAGCGCGGGAGTGATCGAATCCAGGTCGCTCGGGATGAAGGGCACCTACATTCGGGTCCTCAACGACAAGCTCTTCGACGAACTCGACAAGCTTCACGCAAGGTGAGATGGGATTGCGAGGCGCTGGCGGCTATGCTATACTAACCGTTGTGCAACTACACACGGCTTCCGATCCGGGCCGCGGTGCCGGCAGGAAAGTGCCGGTGGGGTTCGGAGATGAAGAATCCGGAGGGAAAACCGCTACGGGAGGGAGGTGATATTCGTGGCAGTGGTAACAATGAAACAACTGCTCGAGGCGGGTGTGCACTTCGGGCACCAGACGAGGCGCTGGAACCCGAAGATGAAGATGTATATCTTCACGTCGAGAAACGGCATCTACATCATCGACCTCCAGAGGACTGTCAGGAAAGTGGACGAGGCGTACAACTTCGTTCGTTCGATAGCGCAGGATGGCGGGTCTCTGCTGTTTGTGGGCACCAAGAAACAGGCGCATGACACCGTTTCCGAAGAGGCCCAGCGCTGCGGGATGTTCTGGGTCAATGAGCGTTGGCTCGGCGGTATGCTGACAAACTTTTCCACCATACGTCGACGAGTCGACCGGATGAAGATGCTCGAACGCATGGAAGAGGACGGTTCCTTCGATGCGCTTCCCAAGAAGGAAGTGCAGAAACTAGTCGCCGAGCGAGAGAAGCTGCAGAAGCGGCTGTCTGGAATACGCGACATGAGGGATATCCCCAGCGCGATGTTTGTCATCGATCCTCGCAAGGAGAGAATCGCCGTTGCCGAGGCGCGCAGGCTGCACATACCCATCATTGCCATCGTCGACACCAACTGCGATCCTGACGAGATCGACTACGTGATACCGGGCAACGATGACGCTATTCGCGCAGTCAGGCTGCTCACGTCGAAAATGGCTGATGCGGTCATCGAGGGGCGCGAGGGCCTCGACCAGGCGCCAGAGGCGCCCGAGGCGGAGGCAGAGCGCGGGCAGGACGAAGGGGTTCAGGACGAGTCCGGGGCGACTCCGGGCTCTGTCGACTCCCGGGAGGCTGTCGGTGTAATCGAGTAAGTACGGAGGGACGCTTGCAAATGGAAATCACCGCATCCTTGGTCAAAGACCTTCGGGAACGTACGGGCGCGGGCATGATGGACTGCAAGAAGGCACTCCTTGAGACCCTCGGCGACCTGGACAAGGCGATCATCGTCCTCAGGGAGAAGGGCCTAGCTGCCGCGGCCAAACGCGCCGGCAGAGAGACCAGCGAAGGCATGGTCGACGCCTACATCCATATGGGCGGCAAGATTGGCGTTCTGATCGAAGTCAACTGCGAGACCGATTTCGTAGCGAAGAACGCGCAGTTCCAGGCCTTGGTACATGATCTGGCGATGCAGGTTGCCGCGTCTCGTCCGCTCTATGTTTCGCGCGATCAGGTTCCGGAAGAGCTCGTGCGGCGCGAGAGCGAGATCTACCGTTCCCAGGCGATCAACGAGGGCAAACCGGAGAAGTTCGCCGACAAGATCGTCCAGGGCAGGATGACCAAGTTCTACCAGGAGGTCTGTCTTCTGGATCAGCCCTTCATCAGGGATCCCGAGAAGACCGTGGCTGATCTGATAGGCGAGAACATCGGCACCATCGGAGAGAACATTAGTGTGAGGCGGTTCGTGCGCTTCGAGCGCGGGGAAAGTCTCTAGCAGAATGGCAGGGAGGGGAGAACACCGAGGTGTTCTCTCCTTTCTCGTTGTCGGCAAGTCATTGCCTCATGAAGGAGAAAACCGGCAGGTATCGAATCGGGATTAGGGGTGATCGCTGTGGAAATGCCCAAGTACACCCGGGTAGTGCTCAAGCTCTCAGGCGAGGCGTTCGCCGGCGACCAGAGAGCCGGAGTTGACTTTGACTCAGTTAAGTGGATTGCTCAGCAGGTTGCGGACGCATATACACTGGGCGCGGAAATGGCCATAGTGGTAGGCGGAGGCAACATATGGCGTGGGGCCGAAGCGAGCCGGAGAGGCATGGATCGCACCACAGCCGACTACGCGGGCATGCTGGCCACCGTGATCAACTCAGTGGTCCTTCAGGATGCGCTGGAAGATATCGACATTCCCACCAGGGTGCTGACGGCCATCGAGATACGCGCGATTGCCGAGCCCCATATCCGCCGCAGAGCGATGAGACATATGGAGAAGGGACGAGTCGTCATCTTCGGCGCAGGCACCGGAAACCCGTTCTTCTCCACCGACACCGCCGCGGCGCTGCGGGCGGCCGAAATAGAGGCAGATGCGATCCTCATGGCGAAGCGCGTCGATGGAGTATACGACTGCGATCCTCGGAAGAACCCAGATGCGACGCTCTTCGACAAGCTATCGTTCATCGACGTTATCAACCGCGGGCTAGCAGTAATGGATTCTACAGCGGCATCACTGTGTATGGATAACGACATACCAATAGTGGTGTTCAACCTGCTGCGCGACGGCAACATCAGAAGAGCGCTTGCAGGCGAGCCTGTGGGAACCTACATCGGGAGGGATTAGGTTTGTACAAGGACGAAATGTCCATGGCTGAAGACAAGATGAAAGACGTGGTCGAGTCGACAGTCCGCGAGTTCGCGGGCGTGAGGACTGGGAGAGCCAACCCGGCGCTGCTCGACAGAATCGTCGTGGATTACTACGATACTCCAACGCCGCTCAATCAGATAGCGAACGTGTCGGCCCCTGAGCCGCGCCTTCTGGTGGTGACTCCGTGGGACAAATCCGTCCTCGGCAAAGTCGAAAAGGCCATACTCAAATCAGATGTTGGGCTGGTTCCGACCAACGACGGTAATGTCATACGGATGGCGATTCCTCATCTGACGGAGGAGCGCCGCCGAGACCTTGTCAAGGTGGTCAGGAGAATTGCCGAGGAGAAGCGCGTGGCGGTGCGGTCGGTGCGTCGCGATGCTATAGAGCAATTCCGCGCCATGGAGAAGGAGAAAACCATCACAGAGGATGATCTCAAGCGTGCGCAGGATGAAGCGCAGAAACTGACTGATAAGTACATATCCGAAGTCGACAAGATGCTGGCCGAAAAAGAAGTTGAGATAATGCAGGTGTAGATCTCTGCCATGGCAGAAGCGTCACACCCCCTCTTTCGAGGGGGTTTATGGCATACTTGCGGCACTCTGCGCCGTTTTTGAGCATATCGCACACAGCGCGCGCAGCGCTCGGAGGGAGGCAGTCCCGAACGTGCCTTCGCATATAGCTATCATAATGGACGGCAACGGCAGATGGGCACAGGAAAGAGGGAAACCCCGACTATACGGGCATCGGGTCGGAGCGGAGGTTGCGAAGACGATAGTATTGGCCGCCTCGGACATGGGCGCCAAGTACCTAACGTTGTTCGCCTTCTCCACGGAGAACTGGAAGCGTCCACCCGCGGAGATACAGGGGATATTCCGGGTGCTTGAGGAGTTCTTCCTGCGTGAGGTGAAGCTCCTTGAGGGATACGGGATTCAGGTGCGCATTATAGGCGAGAAAAGCGGCCTTCCCGGATCCGTTCAGTCGGTCGTCGAGCGCTCCGAGGAGCTGACCAGGTCAGGCCGGAAGATGGCGGTGAACATCGCGCTGAATTACGGGGGCAAGTGGGACATCATCCAGTCTGTGCGTTCGATAGCCAGAGACGTTCAGTCGGGGCGCGTTCGTCCGGACGACATCACCGAGAAGATGGTGTCATCGAGGCTGTCCACATCGGGCCAGCCCGATCCGGATCTTCTGATACGCACAGGCGGCGAGCGGAGGATCAGCAACTTCCTTCTCTGGCAGTCCGCCTACTCGGAGATGTACGTTACGCCCGTTCTGTGGCCTGATTTCACTCCCGATCACCTGAAGGAGGCCATACGGGAGTATAGATCGCGACACCGACGCTTCGGGGGTGATGGCGTTTGAAGGCAAGGGTGTTGGTGGGCCTAGTGGGCGCGCCCATTGGCCTTCTCGTGCTGTGGGTCGGCGGCGTTCCTCTTGCCGTGACGATGCTTCTGGTGGCAGGGGTCGGCGCCTACGAATACGCTCTGATGTGCCGCACGAAAGCGTGGTCGCCCAGTGCTCCGCTGATTGTGGTTGCTTCGTCGATGTTCGTGGTTGACGCGATGCGCTGGGGCGGTCGTTTCTCCGGCCTCGTACTGGCTTTCATCCTCCTAGGCTCGCTCCTTCTTGAGGTGGCCCGGGGCAGGCCGGTCAACTCAGTGGGCGGACCGGCCCTGGAGGTGTTTGGGTCGCTTTACTGCGGGTGGACATTGAGCCGGTTCTGCCTCATCCGGTGTTCTCTGGGAGATGCAGGGCTAGGCCTTGCTCTTCTCTTCGTGGTGTCGGTGTGGATGAACGACATGGGAGCGTTTTTCACCGGGAAGGCATTCGGACGGCGTAAGCTTGCGCCCGGGCTGTCTCCCAAGAAGACCGTCGAGGGGGCAATCGGCGGGTTTGTCTGGGCAGCGCTGGCCTCGGCCGTTTTCAAGGCGCTGGGGGACGCAAGCGGCCTGTGGTACACTCTCGACTGGCTTCACGCGATCATCCTGGCGCTGACCATTGCCGCCTGCGGTCAATTGGGCGATCTCGCCGAGTCTGCCATGAAGCGCGATACCGGAATCAAGGATACGGGCTGGATCTTTCCCGGGCACGGCGGGGTGCTCGACAGGTTTGATTCATTCTTCTTCGCTTGTCCTGTCGCATACTACTATCTCATCCTACTTATACCCGGTTTGGGCGGGATGTGAACGCGGAGGTGCCGGCATGAGCAACCATGCTAAGGCGGGCATTGCCCTGGGAGTGCTAGCTTGCGCTGCTTACCTAATGATCAGATTCGTCCTGCCGCTGTTCACGCCGTTCTTGGTTGCGCTGTTCATCGCCGTCCTCATCGATCCTATCGTGAGCTTTCTGGAACGCAGGCTCCGGATGCCCCGCGCAATCGCAGTTCTCATCGTCTTGGCAGCCTTGGGAGTGGTTCTCGGCCTTCTGGTGGCAGTGGGCGTAAGCGAAGTCTCGCGCGAGATCGACCAGCTTTCGCGGAACATCGGGGGGCTGTCCAGATCGTTCACCAGGATAGTAGACGACCTGACGGACAGTGCCGCCCATTTCTTCGAAGAGCTGCCCCAACCGGTCTTGGACATAATAAAGGCGAACGAAGGCAGAGCGGTCGAGTTCATCGAGTCGGTCATCGCAGTCCTCGCGGGATTCCTCAGGCGCCTGCCGCAGCTCACTTTGACTTTTGTGATCAGCGTAGTGGCCACGTTCTTCGTGTCGCGCGACTTCTACTCGGCGTCTGCCCGCGCTGCCGCCGCTCTGCCTAAGGCATGGCGGAAGCAGTTCGGCAAGATCCGAGGCGAGATGTTGGCCGCGTTCATAGGCTTTCTGCGGGCGCGATTCGTCTTGCTTTCAATAACCGCGGCCATTACGATCCTCGGGCTCTCAGCGATGCGGGTCAACTACGCCTGGCTGCTCGGCTTGGCCTGCGGAGCGCTGGACATACTGCCGCTGATAGGCCCATCGGCCCTGTTTCTGCCGTGGGCGCTCTATCACGTGCTAGCGGGGAATATCGGATACGCCGTGGGCCTGATAGCAGTGCTTGCGATCAGCTCCACTGTCAGGCAGGTCGCCGAGGCCAGAGTAATGGGCAGGAATCTCGATCTGCATCCCCTCGTGGCTCTGGTTTCCGTGTACGTGGGGGTGCAGTTGTTCGGTTTGAGTGGATTCATTATGGGGCCTCTGGCAGTGATATTCATGAAGGCGATACTGCATTCGGTGATTCTGCCGGTGTTTCCGCTGGATAAGGAGTAAGCTATGCGCGCAATCTGCATTCTGGGCTCCACAGGTTCTGTGGGCGCCCAAACAATCGATGTGGCAAGGTCTTTAGGCCTCGACGTGAGCGGGCTTTCTACTTGGTCCAACCTCCGTCTCCTGGCCGATCAGGCGCGGGAGTTCAAGCCGGCTGCGTGTGCAGTGGGTGATGAGCGGATGGCGGGCGAGGCGCAGAGTCTGTTGCGCGAGATTTCGCCGACCCCGAGGTTACTCGTGGGAATGGACGGAATATGCGAGCTGGCCGCCATGGAGGAGCACAGTGTCGTGGTCAACGCGGTCGTGGGATTTGGCGGCGTGTATCCAACTCTGGCGGCCATCGACGCGGGTCATGACGTGGCACTGGCGAACAAGGAGACACTCGTAGCGGCCGGCGGCATCGTTATGGAGCGCGCCCGGCGGGCGGGCGTGTCCATAAGGCCGGTGGACAGCGAGCACTCGGCCATCTGGCAATGCATAGCCGGGCTGGACAGGCCCGAGTTGTCGCGTCTCATACTGACTGCGTCCGGAGGGCCGTTTCGCGACAGGGCCGACCTATCGCACGTCGCCGTGGAGGAAGCGCTCGCACATCCCAACTGGAGAATGGGGCCCAAGATATCGGTGGATTCAGCCACAATGATCAACAAGGCACTAGAAGTGGTGGAGGCCCACTGGCTTTTCGAAGTCTCCCCGGATATCATAGAGATTGTCGTGCACCGCGAGAGCGTTGTGCATTCTATGGTCGAATTCGCTGACGGATCAGTGATCGCCCAGATGGGAGCGGCCGACATGCGCACTCCCATACAGTATGCGCTGACGTATCCCACAAGGCGCGAAGGGCTCGCTACGAAGCTCAACTTCGCTCAGCTGAGGGCGCTGACTTTCGCCCGCCCCGATACAGAGCGCTTCCCCGGCGTGTTGCTCGGGCATGAGGCTCTACGTCGCGGCGGGATCGCGCCGGCAGTCATGTCGGCGGCAAATGAGGCGGCAGTCGGCCTGTTCCTCCGGGGCGCGCTCCGTTTTCAAGGCATAGCTTCGGTTGTGGCCGAGGTCATGCGCGAATGCGCTGTCGGCGGGGAACTGTCGCTCGACAATATCGTTCTGGCAGATAGGTGGGCCCGGCAGTCGGTGGAAGAGAGGTGCGGCGTATGTATGCGCTCGCTTTCATAGTAGTAGTTGGCCTGGTAGTGCTCGTTCATGAGCTGGGCCATTTTGGGGCTGCGAGGCTGTGCGGAGTGCGAGTGTACGAGTTCGCCTTCGGGTTTGGCCCCCGTCTTTTCGCGAGGCAAGTGGGTCAGACGCTCTACGCTGTGCGCGCGTTGCCTCTTGGCGGCATGTGTAGGCTGGCGGGCATGGACGATTCGGAGCTTGCGGAGGAACAGGCGGACCCGGACGACCCTGCGAGCTTCGTAAACCGGCCCTTCTGGCAGAGGATACTCATAGTGGCGGCGGGGCCGCTCATGAACTTCGTGCTGGCTGTGGCGATACTGACCGGCCTGTTTTCCGCCTACGGGGTGCCCATGGCCACGGTCGTGGATGTGGTGGACGCAAGCCCCGCCGAGGTCGCAGGCTTTCGGGCGGGCGATACTATCGTGAGCGTCAACGGCAGGCCTGTGGCATCGGTGGCCGGGTTTGTGAACACGATATCGGCCAGCTGGGGTAGGCGCATGGACGTGGAAGTTCAGAGGGATGGACAGCGAGAGACGTTGTATGTGGTGCCTGACTACGATGCCCAGGTCAGAGTGGGACGGATAGGCGTGAGGCTGACGGAGTCGCCTGTCAGGGCCGAAACCCGAGGCACTGTGGGCGGAGCGCTCAGGTACACTTGGGGGGTCGTCGATACCACTGTCACTTCGCTCTGGGCAGTGCTATCCGGCAGGACCAAGCCCGAGGTGTCGGGGCCCCTTGGCATCGCCGGAATGTCAGCTCAAGCCGCGCAGCAGGGCCTTCCCAGCCTGATGATGTTCATCGCCCTCATCTCCACCAGCCTGGGGTTGCTCAACCTGATGCCGGTGCCGATTCTTGACGGAGGGTGGATTCTCCTTCTCGCACTGGAGGCGGTTCGCGGAAGGCCGCTATCGCCCCAGATCGAGGAGGCTCTGAAATTCGTGGGTCTTGCGCTACTCATGCTGCTCATGGTATATGCTACAGTGAGCGATATTTCGCGGCTCGTGGTGCGCTAAATTTGGCTCTTGACCGGATGGTGCGTTAACTATGTTTACTCGAAACAATACACGGCAGGTATCGGCCGGGCGCGTGCCCATTGGCGGCGGCGCCCCGGTGTCGGTTCAGTCAATGACCAATACCGATACACGTGATGCAGAGGCGACTATTGCACAGATCAACGCGCTTGAGAGTGCCGGATGCGAGCTGGTGCGCATCGCAGTGCCCAACGCGGAGGCAGTGGACGCCCTTCGCCTGATTCGAAAAGCCACGGAGATTCCTTTGGTAGCCGACATACACTTCGACTGCAGGCTCGCGCTTGCGTGCATTGAGGTGGGCATCGACAAGCTCAGGATCAACCCGGGCAACATTGGCAGCCCAGCGGGGGTGCGCGAGGTGGCGACCGCTGCTCGCGACAGGGGCATTCCGATACGCATCGGCGTCAACTCGGGCTCTCTGCCTCGTGAGCTTGTGCAGAGGTACGGCCGTACAGCGCGCGCCATGGTAGAGGCGGCCTTGGGCCACATCGGCCTCTTGGAGCAGGAAGGGTTCTACGATATCGTCGTGTCGCTCAAGGCATCGGATGTTCCCCGCACAGTGCAAGCTTACCGCCTGCTGGCAGCCGGGGTGAATTACCCGCTGCACGTGGGAGTGACCGAGGCAGGCCCGCCTCCGAGCGGCCTGGTCAAGTCGGCGGTCGGGATCGGCGTCATCCTGGACGAGGGCATCGGCGATACCATAAGGGTCAGCCTAACCGGCGACCCCGTCGCCGAAGTGTCGGCCGGTCGCGAAATCCTGACCGCGCTGGAGCTCAGATCGTTTGGGCCCGTCATAGTCTCCTGCCCAACATGCGGCAGGCGGCGGGGGGATGTAGTGGGCATAGTGTCGTCAGTGCGAGAGGCGATCGCCACCATCACTGTGCCGATCACCGTTGCCGTGATGGGCTGCGAAGTGAATGGCCCGGGCGAGGCGCGAGACGCCGATGTGGGGCTGGCGTGCGGCAACGGAGTCGGGTTGATATTCGCAAATGGACGCGTGGTGCGCCGTGTCCGAGAAGCAGAGATGGTGCCCGCGCTGGTCGAAGCCGCAAGGGCGGCTGCTTCCGCCAAAGCGGCGGGGCAACACGTCTAGGGATTTGTGGGAGGTGCTTTTCATGCGCGTCTCGGCGATAGTGCCTGCATACAACGAAGGCCCCAGAATCGCCGCCGTGCTGGATGTAGTCCGCCAGAGCAGAATGGTGGACGAGATACTGGTGGTTGATGACGGCTCAGATGATGATACTGCGAAAGTCGCAGCGGCCCATGGGGCGCATGTGGTGCGCATGGACCGCAATTGCGGCAAGGGAGGCGCCGTTGCGCGCGGAATCCAGTCTACCCCGGCCGATGTGCTGCTTTTCCTGGATGCAGACCTGGTCGGCCTGACGGTCAAACACGTGGAGAACCTGCTCGACCCGGTGCTGTCTGATCAGGCTGACATGACTGTCGGGATCTTCGGGGATGGGCGTCCGGCCACCGACCTGGCACAGGCGATAACTCCGTGGCTGTCGGGCCAGCGCGCGATGAGGCGCAGCGCGTTCGACGGCCTTGACTTGGGCGAGTCGGGATTTGGCATCGAGGCGCTGCTCACCCGGCATGCAAAAGAAGTGGGGATGAGGGTGGTCGAGGTAAAGCTTGCCCAGCTCACCCAGGTGATGAAGGAAGAGAAGTTAGGCCCGGTGAAAGGGGCGGCCTCACGGGTCAAAATGTACTGGGATGTCTTGAAAACCGTAGTGCACTGGGACTGAGGCTCAAGAGATATCAGGAGGGCTAGGTTTGTCTGTAACGCTCGTGGTGGTTCCGTCCGACGACCGGGCGGGGCTTGGATATATATTCAGACGCGCCGGCATGAGCGCGCCCGATTCCATTCCGTCTTCGAGCAGAATAGAGAAGATCGATATACATCCGGAGTCTGGCCAATGGGTGGTGCATCTGGCCAGCCCCGGCGTTGCCGCTTTCAGCGAGGAGTGCTGTGAGCTGATCTGTTTGGCTTTTCACAAGATTCTGGGAGATCGCTGCGATGCGCAAGTGAAGCTGGCTGCAGCAGCCGCGGCTGTCGATGCCAGCGGATTGGAGCGTTGCTGGGAACGGGTCGTGGAGCGCGTCCTCGATTGCGCTCCCAGCGTAGGGGTGTGGCTTGGCCAAGCCAGGTGCCGGATAGACGGCGACTGCATGATCGTAGAGGTTCCGGGGGAGGTGCAACGGACCAAACTCGCAGAGCGCGGATGCGCATCCCTGATCTCGGATGCTCTCCACCATGTCGCCGGCGTCAGAATGGCGGTCATGATAGACGTGGGCGAGTTCGATGCGCCCCGGGACCCGCCCGAGGATGATGTGTGCATGCCGTCGGATGCTGATGCCGCGAGCGCGCCTCCTCAGTTGCCTGCGCCGTCGCCGGCAACTGAGAAGCGTCGGGGCAGGCGCCGACGTGTCGTGACAGACGAAGGCGCCATACGCGGGCGTTGGTTCACCGACCCAGCTCAGCCCGTGTCCAGCCTGGTGCAAGGGCAAAAGAAGGCGGTGGCTAGGGGCGAGGTGTTCGGGTATGTGGAGCGTCTGACCCGGACCGGCCTCAAGATAGTGAGCTTCTCCATAACTGATCGAGAGGACTCCATCATGTGCAAGTGCTTCTGCGATCCCGAAGAGCCTAGTTTCGGGCTCACGGAAGGGCAGTGGGCGCGCGTGCGAGGAGAGGTGCAGTACGATCAGTATGCGCGGGAGATAGTGCTCGCGGTGTCGGACATCATGCCCGACTCGGCCCCAACCAGGCACGATACCTCGCCCGACAAGCGCGTCGAACTGCACCTGCACACCAAGATGAGCGCGATGGATTCCGTATGCGAGGTGGAGGCCGCTGTGCGACAAGCCGCTGCTTGGAATCACCCAGCGGTGGCCATCACCGATCACGGAGTGGTCCAGTCGTTCCCCGAAGCTTTCGCCGCGGGAGAGAAGCATGGAGTCCAGATAATATTCGGCATGGAAGGCTACCTGGTGGACGAGATCACCGCCAATGACTGCCCCACTCATCACATCACCATTCTAGTCAGGAACGAGGCGGGCCTCAGAGACCTATACACGCTGGTGTCTGAGTCGCATCTTAAGTACTTCCACAGGCATCCCCGGATCCCCAGGGCGCGCCTTGCCCAGGTGCGCTCGAACCTTCTCATCGGTTCGGCATGCTCCGCCGGAGAGCTGTTCCGCGCAGCGCTGGACGGCGCTTCCGACGCGGACCTGGACCGGATTGCCCTGTTCTATGACTACCTGGAAATCATGCCTGCGGCCAACGATGAGTTCCTGATACGGTCGGGACGGCTTCGCGGAATCGACGATGTGCAGGCCATCACAGCCCGAATATACGGCATAGGCAAGCGCCTGGGGATTCCGGTGGCCGCAACGGGCGATGTCCATTTTCTTGAGCCGGCAGATGAGGCGTACCGCCGGGTGCTCATGGCAGGGCAGGGCTACGATGACGCCGACCATCAGGCGCCGTTGTACTATCACACCACCGACGAGATGCTTCGCGACTTCGCCTACCTCGGGGAGGAGGCACGCCGCGAGGTGGTCATCGACAACCCCAGGCTGATTGCGGGTAGAGCCGAGCGAATCAGACCAGTCCCTAACCAACTCGCCACTCCGGAGATAGAAGGCGCCGACGAGGATGTGCGCTCGCGCACCTACCAGAGAGCCCGCGAGCTCTACGGCGATCCGCTGCCACAGATCGTCCAAGCCCGTCTGGCCCGGGAAGTGTCGTCGATCATCGGAAACGGCTTTGCCGTCAACTACGACATCGCTGCAAAGCTGGTGCAGAAATCAGTTGAGGATGGATATCCGGTAGGTTCTCGAGGGTCAGTCGGGTCATCGCTTGTAGCCACGATGTGCGGCATAACCGAGGTCAACCCGCTGCCTCCTCACTATCTGTGCGCCAATTGCCAGTACAGCGACTTCGAGCACGGCGCGGCAGTCGAGTCGGGCTACGATCTGCCGGATAGCCAGTGCCCCCGTTGCGGCGCCAAGCTAGGCAAAGACGGGCAGGGGATCCCCTTTGAAACCTTCATGGGTTTCGAGGGCGACAAGGTTCCCGACATCGATCTGAACTTCTCGGGCGAATATCAGTCTGTGATCCACAAGTATGCCGAGGAGCTGTTCGGTGCCGACCACGTGTTCCGGGCCGGCACCATTGCCACCATCGCTGACAAGACTGCCTACGGCTTCGTCAAGGCGTACTGCGAATCCCGAAACCTCACCCTGCGCAATGCGGAAGTCGCGAGGCTTGCCCGCGGATGCTCAGGCGTGAAGAGGACCACCGGCCAGCATCCGGGCGGCGTGATGATTGTGCCGAGAGGCAGAGACGTGCACGAGTTCACTCCCGTGCAGCGTCCCGCCAACGACAGGAACTCGGATATCGTCACAACGCATTTTGAGTATAAGACGATCCACGACTGCCTGCTCAAACTGGACCTGCTCGGCCACGATGACCCGACCATGATCAAGATGCTGGAGGATCTGACCGGCATGCGCGCCGATGATGTACCCATGGACGATCCGGCCACCATGTCGATTTTCTCCGGAGTCGAAGCGCTTGGGCTAGACCCTCGGGAAAGCGGGATGGCTGTGGGTACCGTGGCGGTCCCCGAGTTCGGCACCAAGTTCGTGCGAGGAATGCTGGAGGCGACCAGGCCCAAGAGCTTTGGAGAACTGGTGCGCATCAGCGGTCTGTCGCATGGCACTAACGTCTGGCTCAGCAACGCACAGGATCTCATCGAGTCGGGCGTCGCGCGGTTGACCGATGTGATTGCCTGCCGAGACGATATCATGAACAGGCTGATCTCAGACGGGCTGCCGCCAAAGGACGCTTTCAGGATAATGGAGCGCGTGCGCAAGGGCAAAGGGCTGGCGGACGGGGACGACCGGCTCATGGCGGAGCACGGTGTGCCCGAGTGGTACATCGATTCCTGCAACAAGATAAGGTACATGTTCCCCAAAGCTCACGCTGCAGCCTACGTGACCATGTCGTTTCGAATCGCCTACTTCAAGGTGCATCGGCCGGTTGAGTTCTACGCGGCCTACTTCACCATAAGGGCTTCCGACTTCGATTCCTCCATCGCTCTGATGAGTGTGGAGGAGATCATGACGGCTCTTCGCGATGTCAACGCCAGTCAGGATGCCACTGCGCGCGAAAAGAGCTTGGCTACGATGATGGAGGCGGCGGCGGAAGCCAAGATGCGAGGGGTGGCGTTCCTTCCTGTAGACATTGTCAGGTCATGCGCCGCGCAGTTCGCCATCGAGGAGGGATCGCTCCGGCTTCCGCTGGTGAGCGTGCCTTCGCTGGGCGATGCCGCGGCGGCCAGCGTGGTGCAGGCGCGGGAGGAGCGACGGTTCAGTTCCATCCTTGATCTGCGCGAGCGGACCCGCTTGACGAGATCGCACATCGACACCCTCCGCGACACCGGCGCTCTGGACGGTATGCCCGAGACGGATCAGCTGTCGCTGTTCTGAGCGCGCGTCGGATCCCCCTTGCACGCTGTCCGAGCCTGTGGTATATTGGAACCTGTGAGGGTAGCCGGTGGCAGACGTGCGTTGTGAGCGGTTTCGGAGAGTGGGTCGGTCCCACTCTTTAATCTTGTCTGCCAGCCATAGGGCCAAAGCGCTGCGTTTCCCGGCTGAGGCCAAGTAGGAGGGCTGAGGTGAGAATGGATCGTCGGCGGATCGAAAGCCGCGCAAAGGGTGTTGCCGAGTCAGCCGCCGGGCCGCTCGGCCTGCAGGTCATCGACGCGGAGTTCGTGCGTGACTCTGGCTACTGGTATCTGCGAGTATACATAGAAAAGCCGGGCGGGGTCGCCATCGACGATTGCGCCAACCTGTCCACGGCGATAGGCTCTGAACTCGACCGCCAGGATTTCGTCCCGGCGAGCTACATCCTCGAGGTGTCATCCTCAGGCGAGAAGCCGCTTCGGCGCGATGAAGAATACGATGAGTTCAAGGGCAGGTGGGCCCTGGTCAATACGTACTCAGAGATCAATGGGCGCAAGCGCTTCGAGGGACTGCTCATGGGAAACGCCGGCGATTCGGTTTTGATGGAGGTGGACGGCACGGCTGTTGAAATACCGCGGCAAAGGATCAGCGCAGCCCGGCTTGCGGTTCCTTTCAAGGAGGTGCGCGGTGATGAGTCAGAATGACGGCCTCGAGATAATCCGCGCTCTGGATGAGCTACAGAAGGAGCGGGGGATAACCAAGGAAGTGCTGCTTGATGCGATAGAGGCGGCGCTTGTTTCGGCGTTCAAGAGGCACTACGGCTCGTCGCAGAACGTGCGAGTCCTCATAGACCCTGCAACTGGGAAAGTGCTGGTGCTTGCCCGCAAAACCGTTGTGGAGGAGCTGGACGATCCCAAAGGTGAGATATTGCTGGACGATGCCAGGGCGATCGACCCGGGCTACAACCCGGGCGATGTGATCGAAAACGAGGTCACCCCCAAGGAGTTCGGACGAATAGCGGCGCAAACTGCCAAGCAGGTAGTGGTGCAACGCATCCGCGAGGCCGAGCGCGGCGTCCTCTATGAGCAGTTCTCTAACCGCGAAGGCGATGTCGTCACAGGCGCCGTAAGCCGTGTCGAGCCCCGAAATGTAGTGCTGGATCTGGGCAAGACTGAAGCGTCCCTGCCTCAGCAGGAGCAGATCTCCACCGAACGGTATGAGCCCGGGATGAGGCTGAAGTGCTACGTGGTGGAAGTGCGCAAGACCAGTCGAGGACCCATGGTAATGCTGTCCAGAACACATCCGGGGTTGCTCAAACGGCTGTTGGAACTGGAGATTCCCGAGATCTCCGATGGGGTTGTTGAGATACGCGGCATAGCGCGAGAGGCAGGCGCAAGGTCCAAAGTCGCTGTGCTCGCCCATGACCCTAATGTAGACCCGGTTGGAGCCTGTGTCGGTCCGCGGGGCGCCCGCATCCAGGCGGTCGTGGCGGAACTGGCTGGCGAGAAGATAGATGTGATACCATGGAGTGAGGACTACTCCACGTTCATAGCGAACGCGTTGAGCCCGGCCAAGGTAGTAGAGGTGAGGCCCGACTTCATCTCCAAGGTCGCGATGGTGGTGGTTCCCGATTACCAGCTGTCGCTGGCCATTGGCAGGGAAGGGCAGAACGCGCGGTTGGCTGCAAAGATCACCGGCTGGAAGATCGACATCAAGAGCGAGTCCCAGGTCGGGCTGGGGGGAATACCCCGGTTCGAAATCGACTTCTAGAGGTGCGTTGAAATGCCGAAACTCAGAAAGACGCCGCAGCGGACCTGTGTAGGCTGCGGAAAGGTTGCCGATAAGCGCGATCTGGTTCGCATAGTGCGCACTCCCGAAGGCGATGTGGCCGTTGATCTCACGGGAAAGCGGTCGGGGCGGGGAGCGTACGTATGCGCGGAGCGAGGTTGTTTGCAGCGGGCAGTGGGTTCGGGCAAACTTGCGAGAGCGCTCGAGGTCGAGGTGCCCGAAGATGTTGTTACAGCGCTCTCCAATAGATTGGGCGGAGTTGATGAATCATAGGTGTCTTTGGGTGTTCTTGGGTTCCTAGGCCTTGCATATCCGGCCGGAACTATCGCGGAGCGCCGGTCACGATCCGGCGCCTCGCCCAGGGGCCTATGCAGCGCCACAAGATAGTCCGGCTTTATGCGGGTCATGGGGGTGACGATCAATGGCTAAAGTGAGAGTATTCGAGCTGGCCAAAGAACTTGATATGCCTAGCAAGGACCTAGTTACGCTCCTAAATGAGCTAGGCGTGAAGGCGAAGAATCACATGAGCGCGATCGACGAGAATGCGGCGCGCTATGTGATGAGGAAATTTGGGCCTGAATCGCAGAAAGCGGAGGATCAGAAGGACGCGTCCGCTGCGCCTCCATCGCCGTCCTCGGCTACAGCGAAGGGAGATGCCCCCGACGCGGGGCATCGTACGCCCGACTTGCGGCCTTCCGATGCTCAGCGCAGGCAGGAGCGGATACCGGCCGCGCCGGGCCCAGTGTCGCGGCCAGTGGATGACAGACGTCCTGAGCGGGCGTATGATGCCAGATCGCCCAAACCCTTGGACCCTTCCTATCCATTCATACCTGCACGGCACAGGCCTCAAGGGGCCGGCGGTGCGCGTCCGCGCCCAGCGGCGCCGGTGCAACCGCAACAGGCGCCGCAACCATTTGGGCCCGAGCGAAGCGATAGGTTTGCCCGGCCTGACCGTTACCCTACGCCTGCTGGGCCAGGGGCGCGACCGCGGCCTGGCGGGCCGGTGCAACCCGGGGGAGGCTTCAGGCGCGGTCCGGCTGTTTCGGTTCCCCCGCCTCCACCGTCTTCGGCTCCGGCTCCCGCCGCTAGAGGCGGCGGGAAGGGCAAGCCCGCATGGTCGGGCCGGGGAAGGCGGCGCGGCGGCGGCGAGGATGAGATGGATACGGCCAGAGGGGCTCGCAGGCCCGACAGGCGCGGCAGGAAAAGGGCTCCGACCTCAGCTCCCCTCGGCGATGCGCGTCTCATAGAGCGCCGTGTGAGGGCCGGGGATATTGACGGCGCCGATGACATTGTAGTCCGGCGGATTGGGCGAAGGCGCGAGAAGCCCGCCAAGATCCGGCGCGTGGAGATAGGCGAGGCGATAGCCGTCCGCGATCTCGCGGCGAAGCTGGAGATATCTGCGCCTGAGGCTGTCAGCAGGCTCATCCGGATGGGCGTGATGGCTGGCATAAACCAGGAAATCGAGGGCGAAGTAGCGCAAATTCTAGCGACCGAACTCGGTTTCGAAGCCGAGTTGACTTCGGAGCGCGAGGAGCGCGAAGTTGCCATCGCTGAAATCGAAGACGCCTCGGAGAGCCTGAAGCCCAGACCGCCCGTGGTCACGATAATGGGGCATGTGGACCATGGCAAGACATCTCTCTTGGACGCGATACGGGAGGCCAACGTAACTGCCACCGAGGCAGGCGGCATTACTCAGCATATAGGCGCCTATCAGGCAGAGCTGAACGGAAGGAAGATTACCTTCCTAGATACTCCCGGCCATGAGGCATTCACCGCAATGCGAGCTAGGGGCGCTCAAGCTACTGATGTGGCGGTGCTCGTGGTGGCGGCCGACGATGGCGTGATGCCTCAAACAATCGAAGCCATCAACCATGCGCGCGATGCCAACGTACCGATAGTAGTGGCAGTGAACAAGATCGACAAGCCGCACGCACAGCCTGAGCGAGTGCAGCGGCAGCTGTCGGAGATGGGGTTGGTTCCCGAAGAGTGGGGCGGCGATACCGTGATGGTGCCCGTGTCGGCTCTTCAGAAGAAGGGGCTTGAGGACCTGCTGGAGATGATCCTGCTCGTGGCGGACATGCGCGACCTCAAGGCCAATCCCGACCGTCCTGCACTGGGCACTGTGATCGAGGCCAGGGTGGACCGCGGGCGCGGACCGGTCGCGACGGTGCTCATCCAGAAGGGCACGCTGAAGGTAGGCGACTCATTCCTGGTAGGCGAGGTCTACGGCAGGGTGCGGGCAATGGCCGATTACCGTGGCAGGGCATTGGAACAGGCGACTCCATCGATGCCTGTGGAGGTTCTGGGCCTGAGCTATGTGCCTGAAGCCGGCGATGTCTTCCAGTCGGTAACTGATGAGCGCGAGGCCAGGCAGGTCGCTGAAAGACGCGCTGAGCGCAAGCGCATCTCGGAGATCGGGGAGACTAGCAAGAAGGTGTCGCTCGAGGATCTGTTCAACCAGATCAAGGAGGGCCAAACCAAGGAACTCAGGGTCATCATCAAGGCAGACGTGCAGGGCTCCACTGAAGCTCTGAAGCAGGCGATTGAGCGGTTGTCCACAGACGAGGTGCGCGTGAACGTCATTCACGGCGGCGTGGGCGCCGTCAACGAGTCCGATGTGATGTTGGCGTCTGCGTCCAACGCAGTAATCATCGGCTTCAACGTGCGGCCCGATACGGCCGGGGCGTCGAGCGCCCAGGTTGAGCAGGTCGACGTGAGGCTCTATCGCGTGATATATGAGGCCATCGACGATGTCAAGAAGGCCATGGAGGGGCTGCTCGAGCCGGAGTTCCGCGAGGTCGTCTACGGCCATGCGGAGGTGAGGGCGACCTTCAAGGTCCCCAAGGCAGGGGTCGTGGCCGGCTGCTATGTAACCGACGGCAAGATCGCGCGATCAGCCCAGGTGCGGTTGGTACGCGATGGCGTTGTGATACACGATGGCAAGATCGGCTCGCTCAAGCGGTTCAAGGATGATGTGCGCGAGGTGGCTGCAGGGTTCGAGTGCGGCATTGGAATAGAAGGCTTCAATGACGTGCGTGAGGGCGATGTGATCGAGGGGTACGGCAATGAGGCTGTCAAGCGCGAGCTCTAGGCGACAGTCTCGCGACCGCTGAACTCGGATGTTTGGAGGTGCCAGATATTGCCTACCTACCGAAATGACCGCGTGCGCGCCGCAATGCGCCAGGAAATATCGAACATGCTTCAGCGCGATCTGAAAGACCCGAGGCTGGGATTCGCGACTGTGACTGATGTGCGAGTCAGCGGCGATCTTCAGCATGTGCAGGTGTACGTGAGCATACTCGGCGACGATGCCTCAAGGCAGCAGACAATGCAGGCCCTTGAGAGTGCGCGAGGCTATATACGCTCGGAGATCGGCCGTCGCGTGCAGCTCCGGCTGACTCCCGAGATCAGCTTCGCGTACGACGATTCTATTGAGCGCGGCGCCCGCATTCTGCGGATCATCTCGGAGATACAGAGCGAAGAGCCGGGCGCCAAAGGCGACAAGGAGAATGAGAATTGAGTGTGCCCGGCGAGATCGTGGAGGCCGTCAGGCGTGCCCGTAGAGTCTTCATCACCTCCCACGTGGTTCCCGATGGCGATGCTGTCGGCTCGCTGCTCGGCATCAAGCTTGCTCTGGAACGTGTGGGTAAGGAGACTCGGGCCGGCCTGTCGGACGGCGTGCCGCCATCGCTTCGCTTTCTTCCCGAGTCCCGGAGCATCGAGGCGGGCGGATCCGCAAAGTCCCGCCAGTTCGACTTGGGCCTGGTGCTCGACTGCGGATCCCTCGACCGTGTGGGCCAGTGCGTGGAGGCGGTTCGCGCTTGCCCGGTGACGGTAAACATCGACCATCATGCCACCAATACCCGGTTTGCTACGATCAACTGGGTCGATACCGAGGCTGCGGCCACCTGCCAGCTGGTTGCGGAGCTAATTCGGGCGCTTGGAATCCCCTACGATTCCGACATAGCTACATGCCTGTTCACCGGGCTGTCCACCGACACAGGCTCATTTCGCTATTCCAACACGCGGGCGTCGACGTTCCGCGCCGCTGCGGAGCTAGCTGAGGCGGGAGCCAGGCCATGGGAGATCGCCCAGAACATCTACGACAGCAAGCCATACAGCGCTCTGGCGGCTCTGGCCGAAGCCATACTCGGCATCGAGTTCAGCTGCGACCATTTGATCGCCGCGATGAGCATCCGAGCTTCCGATATGGCCCGGCACGGCATCAGCGAAGGCGATACCGAGGGGTTCATAGGCTATGCGCGTTCTGTCGACGGAGTTGAAGTCGCGGCCGCTTTTCGCGAGGTGGGACAGGGGCTCATACGTGTGGGATTGCGCTCGAAGGAACGCGCGGACGTCGCCAAGGTTGCAAGTGAGTTCGGAGGCGGAGGACATGTCCGGGCTTCAGGCTGCTCCATCCAAGGCACCATGGAACAAGCCCGGATCAAGGTCATGCCCCGTCTGGAGCAGGCGCTTCGCGAGGCGGGATACACGTGGACGGCATAGTCGCCATACATAAGCCAGCTGGGATAACCTCCCACGATGTTGTGATGCGCGTAAGGAGCATCACAGGCGAACGCTCCTCCGGCCATACGGGCACGCTCGATCCCGATGCCACCGGCCTGCTGGTGGTGTGCATGGGAGCCGCCACCAGGCTCACACGTTTCATGGAAGAGTTCCCCAAGCGGTATGAAGCTGAGATCGCATTTGGGCTGTCCACCATGACCGGCGATGCCAGCGGAGAGGTCGTGGCTCGCAGCGAGGGCTTCTCGATCCCTCTTTCCGAAGCGTTCGCCGCCTTCGGAAAGTTTGTGGGCGACATACAGCAAGTGCCGCCTATGGTTTCGGCGATCCACCACCGCGGCCGCCGGCTGTATGAACTGGCCCGTCAGGGGATCACCGTCGAGCGAAAGCCCCGCGCTGTTGTCGTGTACAGCATCGAACCGTTGTCCGTGTCAAGCTGGCCATCGCATTTGGAACACGGCTCACGCGGCAGGATACGGGTGGAATGCTCTCGGGGAACATATATACGGACCCTGTGCGAAGACATATGCCGTAGCCTTGGGGTTGCCGGCCACATGAGCGCCCTCGTGCGAACGGCCACGTCCGGATTCACTCTCGAACAGGCCGTGACCCTTGATGAACTTGAGCGAATGGCCTCTTTCGGATCGCTCGCTCAGGCTATCAAGCCGTCCCTGGAAGGCGTCAGGCATCTTCCAGCGCTAGACCTCACCGAGCTCGAAGCGGGCTGGGTCAGTCATGGAACGGCTTTCGAATGCAATGGCGGCCGAGTCCGCAGCGCAGCAAGTGCAGCAACCGATATCCCCTACATCGCTCTAGTGCGCCCTGACGGGTCTCTCGCGGCCATAGCGAGGGTGGGGCGCGGCGACCCCGGGCTTCTGATTCAGCCCAAGGTCGTTCTGTGAATTACGAGGTGTTGTGGAATGCATCGATGCTTTGTGAGCAGCAACCAACGTCCCCAGTATATCGCCGGAGTCTACGCTTTGGGCACATTCGACGGCGTGCACATCGGCCATTCGGCGTTGATCGAAGAGGCGGTGAGAATCGCCGGGGAGCGCGGCACAGCGTGCGGCGTGTACACTTTCGATGTCCATCCGATGCAGGTGGTCTGCCCCGAGCGCGCGCCTGCCACTCTGATGACCATACACGACAGGCTCGGCCTTATGGAATCCTGCGGAGTGGATGTGGCGATTGTCCGGGCTTTCGATGTAGGATTGGCGCGCATGGCCCCAGAATTTTTCGTAACCGATGTGCTCCGCGATTCGCTGGATGCCGAGTGCGTAGTGGTGGGGTTCGACTACTCCTTCGGCCATGGCGGGGCCGGAACCCCCGCTAGGCTCGAATCGCTTGCGCGAAACGCGGGCATCGAAGCTCGGGTCCTGCCGCCGGTTGAGATCCGCGGCGAGCTGGCCTCGAGCACAGGCATCAGAGCCGCTCTCGCCTGCGGAGATGTGGGGCGCGCCGCCCGGCTCCTGGGCAGGCGTCACTTCGTCCGAGGCGTTGTGGCGCGGGGAAGAGGAGTCGGCCGCGGGATCGGGATCCCCACTGCGAATGTGAGCGTTCCGGCAGGCATCGCGCTGCCCATGCCGGGAGTGTACGCCTGTGTGGCGCGCTCGGGCCAGTCGCCGGAATCGCCCGCCGTATGCAATATCGGAGTGAGGCCCACATTCGACGATCAGGCGCGCGGAGTCACGCTGGAAGTGCACATTATGGACGCATCGCCCGACCTGTACGGAACATCTCTCACGGTGGAGTTCGCCGCGCGGCTCAGGGATGAACTCAAGTTCGCCGACCCCGCCCAACTGGCGGAGCAGATCAAGGAGGACATGGCCGCCGCGCGAGTCCTTCTGAGCTTCTGAGCAACTGAGTTTACACCCTATGACCCGTATGCTAAGATGTACTTTGGCAAGTTATCAGAGTAGCGCTTGTCGAACCCCGTACTAGGGCTGCCGACCCTCCGACGGCTTTCTTGGTAGGGGGGGATCCAAAACTAGGAGGTGCAGTATCCTTTGAGCCTGAGCATTGATGAGAAGCGAGCGATCATTGAGAAGTACCGGGTCCACGATTCCGATACCGGGTCTCCAGAAGTCCAGGTGGCAATCTTGACGGAAAGGATAAACTACCTTACGGAGCACCTGAAGACGCACAAGAGGGACCATCACTCCAGGCGAGGTCTGCTCAAGATGGTGGGCAGACGGCGGGCGCTCTTGGATTACCTGAAGGAAACCGAGATCGAGCGGTACAGGGCCATTGTGGAGCGACTGGGGTTGCGCAAGTAGGGGAAGTGCTACGGAGAGCGGGTGTTCACCTTCCCGCTCTCCTATTTGTAAGCAAGATGCGCTACACATTGAGGAGGTAGGCGACTGAATGCATCAGACGTTTGAGACAGTCGTGGCAGGAAGGAAGCTGTCGGTTGAAACCGGCTACGTCGCCCGGCAGGCCGGGGGGTCTGCGCTGGTACGGTACGGCGATACAGTGGTCCTGGTCACCGCGACTGCTTCCAAGGAGCCGAGGGAGGGCATAGACTTCTTCCCGCTCTTGGTGGACTACGAGGAAAGGCTCTATTCAGTGGGCAAGATCCCTGGAGGGTTCATCAAGCGCGAAGGCCGCCCGAGCGAGGCGGCGATCCTGGCGGGGCGGCAGATCGACAGGCCGATACGGCCGCTGTTTCCGGAGGGTTTCAGAAACGATGTCCAGGTAGTCGCGGTAGTGATGTCCGTTGAGCCTGGGGTGGAACCATCGGTGCTGGCGATGAACGGAGCGTCCATTGCGCTCGGCATCTCCGATGTGCCCTTCGACGGCCCCATCGCAGGCGTCAAGGTCGGCATCGTGGACGACGAATTCGTGATCAACCCCAGCGCGGAAGAGCTGGATAAGTCGAGCCTGTCGTTGGTGGTCGCAGGTACCCGCGATGCAGTGCTCATGGTGGAGGCCGCGGCCAACGAGGTCTCCGAGGAGCAGGTGTTGGAGGCGATCATGCGCGGGCACGACACGATCAAGGAGATAATCGCTTTTCAGGACGAGATCATCGCAGCGGTCGGCGTGCCCAAGCGGGAGTTCAAGTTACTCGAACCCGATCCGGAGCTTGCTGCGAAGATTGAGGTGTTCGCCCACGCGCAGCTGGATGCGGCCGTGCGCAACCCCGACAAACTGGCCCGCGAGAAACTGACCAGCGCCGTCCGACAGGCGACCCATGCGCATTTCGAGGAGGAAATGGGCGAAGACACGCCTCACAAGTGCATAGACGCGGCGCTGGACAGCATGCTCAAGCAGATAGTGCGCAAGATGATCACGGCAGAGCACATTCGACCGGACGGCCGGGCAATGGACGAAATCCGCCCGATAGACTGCGCTGTGGGCCTGCTTCCCCGTGTGCACGGGTCGGCCATGTTCCGGCGCGGGCAGACTCAGGTGATCACCACATGCACGCTGGGAGCCGTCGGCGAAATGCAGATCATCGACGACCTGGGCCTAGAGGAGTCGAAGCGCTACATACACCACTACAACTTCCCGCCGTACAGCGTTGGCGAGGTGCGTCCCATCCGGGGCCCGGGGAGACGCGAGATTGGCCACGGTGCGCTGGCTGAGCGCGCTCTTCTGCCCGTTATCCCCTCTGAAGAGGAGTTTCCATATACGATCAGGCTGGTGTCGGAGGTCGTTGAATCCAACGGCTCGAGCAGCCAGGCATCCATCTGCGGCAGCACACTCTCGCTTATGGACGCGGGCGTGCCGATCAAAAAGCCGGTAGCTGGCGTAGCGATGGGTTTGGTCAAGCACGACGACAGACTCGCCATACTCACTGACATCCAGGGCATGGAAGACCATCTCGGCGACATGGACTTCAAGGTGGCAGGCACACGCGACGGCGTGACGGCGATACAGATGGACATGAAGGTCAAGGGCATCTCCCGCGACATACTCCGGTCGGCGCTGGAGCAGGCGAATCGAGGCAGGATGTTCATCCTCGGCAAGATGCTGGAGGCTCTGCCGGAGCCCCGTCCTGAGCTGTCGCCCTACGCGCCCAGGATGCTCACGATAAGCATTGACCCCGACAAGATCCGCGATGTGATCGGACCTGGGGGCAAGATGATACGCAAGATCATCGAGCTGACCAACACCAAGATCGACATCGAAGACGATGGTCGCGTGTTCATTGCATCGATCGATGAAGACGACGCCAAACGCGCGGTGGCCATGATCAACGAGCTGGTGCACGATCCTGAGCAGGGCGAAGTCTATACAGGCAAGGTAACGCGGATAATGCCGTTCGGCGCTTTCGTGGAAGTGCTCCCGGGCAAAGAAGGCCTCGTGCACATCTCTCAGCTTGCCTATGAGCGGGTTGCAACTGTGGAAGACGTTGTGAACATAGGCGATGAGGTGACGGTGAGGGTGACCGAGATCGACAGCCAGGGCAGGATCAACCTGTCGCGCAAGGACCTGCTGCCCAAGCCGGAAGGCTATGTGGAGCAGCCTTTCGACCGGGGTCCGAGGCCGCCGCGAGCGGGCTTCCAGCGAGGGAGCGCCGGGCCCAGGCGAGATGGCGGGGGTGACCGACGGCGCAGATAGGTTAGTGCCGCATATAGCAATATAGCAACACAGCCGGATCAGTTCCGGCTTTTTTTTATGCCCAAATTTCGTATTTACCATTGCCGCGCCACCCAGCATAATACCGGCATCCTCTTATGGTAATCGCCAGGGAAACGCCCTAATCCGTTACCCAGACGCGGTGGCGTAATGGCGATAATGGTTGACACCATCGGCAATATTCGATAAACTTCTATACAAGTTCATTGATGGGGATTATGGAGTGTCCTGCCGCCGCCAGAAAGCAAAGTCGCTGCATGCAAAGGAGCATTGATCGCATGACTTCAGACGAGGCAATCCTCTCGACCATGGGGCTAAGTAAGCATTTCAGTGGTGTCAAGGCAATTACCAACCTGGATGTCAATGTGAAGAGGGGTAGGATTCACGGGCTGATCGGCCCCAACGGGGCCGGGAAGTCAACGTTCTTTAACCTGGTTTCGGGATTGCTGCCGCCCACCGAAGGGCAGATCTATCTCGACTCTGTGAACACAACCAACCTTCCGGCTCAGGCCGTTGCCAGAATGGGGCTTGCTCGGTCCTTCCAGGCTGCCATGATGATGCCCGATACTGTACTGGAGAATGTTATGGCAGGTATGTACTACTATTCCGGTATCGATCCCATCGGGACTTTTCTTCGGCGGCCTCGTGTTTTCTGTGCTCAGGAGAGGGAGATCAGGCAAAAGGCACAAGAGGCTTTGGATTTCGTGGGAATGGCAGACTCGGCCCACCGCTGGGCCGGCGAACTAGTTTGGGTGGAACGTCAACTAGTGCAGATTGCTCGTGCCTTAGTACTCGATCCGAAGCTATTGCTTCTGGATGAACCTACCTCGGGAATGGGGCTCAAAGAAACAGAAGAACTGAAGGGCATTATCAGGCACATAAGGGATACTGGAGTCACCATAGTCCTAGTCAGTCATGATGTCAGCTTAGTTGTCGATCTGTGTGATTGGGTCACAGTCATCAATTTCGGAGAGAAGATCAGCGAGGGGAGTCCGAAGCACATACAGAGCGATCCGAAAGTACTGGAGGCTTATCTCGGTGAAGAAGAGCAGCATGCTTAAGGTTGAAGGTGTTTCCGTATCCTACGGGCCAGTGAGGGCGCTCGAGAATATCAGCATTGAAGTGGACAGACGAGAGATCGTGGCCCTGATCGGTGCGAACGGCGCAGGCAAAACAACGTTGCTCAAAGCGATTCTCGGTGTTCAGAAGGTTCAGAGCGGGAAAGTACTCTTCTTGGGAGACGACATCACCAACAGCAGCACCGACAAGGTCGCCAATATGGGTCTGGGCCTCATACCCGAAGGGCACTTGGTGTTTTCCACGATGACCGTCTTGGAGAATCTCCAATTGGGGGCTTACCACAACCCTCAGGATTTCAACGACAACCTGGAGAACGTGTTCGAGTCTTTTCCGGTTTTGCGCAAGAGGATTCACCAAACTGCAGGAACCCTGAGCGGCGGGGAACAGCAGATGCTGTCGATAGCCCGGACACTGATGTCAAAACCTGAACTGGTCATGGTAGACGAACTCTCGCTGGGCCTCGCTCCAAAAGTGGTCAGCGAGATTTTTGATATCCTGGGCGACCTGAACAATAAGGGTTATACGATTCTCCTGGCAGAGCAAAACGCAAAGAAGACGCTTGAGTTCGCCAATCGCGCTTATGTCATGGAGACCGGCAGAGTGGTGCTGCAAGGTCTCACGCAGGAACTCATGAGTCATCCGGAAGTCCGTCGTGCCTATTTGGGCAGCAACGTGTAGTTCAACCAGAGTTAAGGAGAATACATACTATGGAAATATTTGCGGCTCAACTGCTTAACGGTCTCTCTTTGGGCAGCATGTATGTTCTGCTGGTACTGGGGTTCAACCTAATGCTCCTAGTCGCGAAGATCATCCAGTTCGCCTATCCGCACCTGGTGGTATTGTCCATGTACGTATGCTGGGGAGTATTGCGGCACACCGACAACATGCTCCTGGTCGTGCTCGCCTCCGTTGCCAGTTGCATAGTGGTGAACGTGGCGATTGAACCGATATTCCGCCTGCTTGCCAAGAGACACGGCCTGGACATCAACGTGTCTTTCGTGGTTTCAATGAGCATGGCTCTCTTGATAACGGACGTAATGTCTCACCTGCTCAACTACGGATATCCTATTGCTTTTCCGACAGAGTGGGTAGGAAAGAGTATTTTCAGCTCTGGGTTGATCGCCTTCTCTGCAGGGCAAGCGTACGCCCTATTCGGAGGCATCGCTGCCGTGGCGGCCTTCTTCTACCTGCTGTATCGAACAAGGCAGGGAAGGGTGCTGAGGGCCATAAGCGAAAACAGCCTCCTCTCATCGATCATAGGAATACCCATCATCAAGACGCGGGTCCTAAGCTACGCCATAGCGGGTCTTCTGGGCGGCCTAACGGCTGTCATGTTCGCCAGGCTGTTGGGATCAGCATCGCCGGGTCTCGGCGACTTCGTGGGGATGAAGGTAGTAGCGGCTTCCATCCTCGCCGGTCTGGGCAATCTGAAGGGCGGCCTGGTTTGCGGGTTGCTGCTTGGAATCGCCGAGAGCATGGCAATTGGGTATCTCGCCGGGTCATGGTCAAACGCCATTGCTTTCATGATGATGCTCGTAATCATGCTGATAAAGCCCGAAGGGTTGTTCGGCATTGAAGCATAGCCTCTAGATATTACGAGATGGGGGAGGCTGGACAGTTGTCGCCAGTACTGTATTACTTCTTGTCATTTACAGGGATTAATATCCTGATGTGTTGGTCGCTTTACCTGCCTTACCGCGTTGGGCAACTCCATTACTTGACCGTTGCTTGCATGCTTGCGTCTGCCTATTTTTCCGGCTTCGCTGCCCGCGAATGGTCATGGCCCTTTGCCCTGATAGTCGTAGTCGGAATACTCATCGGAATCTTGATCTGCTTGATCCCTTCGTTTGCTATCGGCGATGCGCCCTGCTTTACGGTGGTGATCATCGGCTTGACCATTATCTTCATTCTGAAGACAGCCGTCGAGAACTCCCCGGCACTGGGCGGAACGATAGGCTTCTTCGGGATTCCACAGGTCAACCACTTGCTCCCACTAACGTACTTGCTTGTCGTGTATGCGGGAGCGGTGATATACCGGATAGACCACTCCCGGTTGGGAAGAGCGGCCTCTGTGGTCTTTGTAGACAAGAACACCGCGGCCGCCCTGGGAATCGACGTGAAGAGGCTAGGGATGTTCTTTCAAGTCGCAGCAGGAGCACTAGCTGGACTAGCGGGGACTCTATACGCGTTTCTCATAGGCGGTCTCTTCCCCGAGTTCTTTAACCTGGGAGTCATTGGCACTCTCATGTGCATGCTCTTTGCCGGCGGGCATACAACCATGTGGGGGGTGATAGTCTCAGTTCCGATCCTAGAAGGCATGCAGTTGCTTCTTCCTAGCGCTATCGCCTCGTGGCGCCAAGTCATCTACGCGCTCACCCTTATTGTCATTGTCCTCGTACTCCCCGGTGGGTTAGTCACGAAACGGATGCTTCTACGTCTGAAAGGCAAGGTATCGGGTGGAATCAGCAAATGCAACAACTAGGGAGGAGAAAGATGATGGGAAAGCACACTAAGTCATTCGCAGGTCTGCTGATCATGGCGGTTCTTCTAGTCTGTCTCGCCGGCTCTAGCCTCGGCGCGCCTTCAGCCGCTGTGGTAGATCAGTGGGAGATACCGTTTCTGAACTGCTTGACCGGACCTATCGCGAGCATCGGCGAGTACATGGCCTGGAGCGCGCACAGGGCGGCGTACGAGATCAACCAGAAGGGCGGCATCAAGGGCAAGCCCGTCAAAATCGTGGACTACGACACGGGTGTCAGCCCGGAGAAGGCCGTTGAGCAAATGGCCAGGATCGTCAACAAGAGCCTGGTGTCATTGGGTCCAGTGCCTGAAGCCTGCATAATGGCAGCCATGCCGCTGGCTGTGAGGCAAGGCCTGTTCAGCATGACAGCTTCCACGACCTACGAGTACTCAACTCAGTTCTTCCCCTGGACGCTGTCGTGGTATCCACCCACGGACAAACACCTGGCCCCCGCAGCCGCTGCCTGGGCCAAGGAGCAGCCCAAGATGAAGAAGGTTATCCAGTTTGTGGAGAAGTGGGCTTGCTGGCCGAGCATGGCGGACGCTCACGCTGACGGGCTGGCTTCCGTTGGAGTAGAAACCTTCACCGTTGAGGTTCCGACAGACGCGGTCACTTTCGGACCCCTGGTTGTCAGGGCGTTGGCACAGAAGCCCGATGGATTCATGTTCACGTGCACATCTGAGAAGGTTGCGAAGATAATCATCGAGCTAGAGAAGTACGGCTGGAAGGATAAGTCCAAGATACTCATTTTCAGCAGCGCTGACGATATGCCTCTGTATACCACAGGGAGGGATAGCCTCAATGGGTGCTACATCTATGCCTACTTCGACGGCGCGAAAGAGACGCCCCGCTGGAAGACCTTCAAGGAGAACTACAAGAAGGATCATGGCGGACTGGATCCGACTTCCCTGTCCACCATATACTACGACTGCGTCTACATGATCAAGAGGGCCATCGAGGAGACGGACGTAACCGGCGATCCCAAGAAGCTGAAGGCAGAGCGGATCATGATCAGAGATTACATCCGCAACATGCAGGACTTCGACGGTATACAGATGGCGTGGTCGATGAAGGACGGAATACCTTCCGACAAGGGCTCATTCCTCTTCGTCATAGAGAACGGAATCAAGAAATGCGTAACGTACGTGGAGGCATGGAAATAGTCCAGTCAGCCCTCTAAAGCGCTGAGTATGCGAGGCGGGCTGCAAACCGAGATCCCTGCAAAAGGTCCGCGGCTGCAGCCCGCCCGGAATGGATAAGTAACTGGAGAGTCGAGTTGGCCACGCCTGCGGCTGAACCAGAAAAACGTATAGGAGGCAGAAGATATGGCACAAGTCGTGAAGACAGTGAAGACACGCGACAACGGATTTCTGGAGATGAACAAGGGCATCAAGGTCCTGCACCTGTCGGGGAAGCCTTACGAGAGAGGCTATCAACACGGATTCCTGCTGGCGAAGGAGATCTCGGAGGTCATCCCGGATTCGATTACCGGAGCCGCCGCCGTTATTGCTCTGGCCCTAGGCTGTAGCCACAGTGAGGCTATCGAGGTAATGATGAAGGGCAAGAGGTCGGCCGAAGGGTACGTTCCTCCTGAGTTCAAGGAAGAGATGAGGGGAATTGCCGACGGGATAGCCGCCCAAGGTTCGACGCTGGACTATGACGACATAGTTCTTTGGAACACGATGTACGACCAATGGTGCTTCTATGCGCATCCTGATCCTGCAGAGCCGGACAGGCATTCGGTCAGGCATGCATATCCGCCGGGCTGCAGCAGCTTTTCGGCCTGGGGCAAGGCTACTGTCAACGGCAAGATGATCTTCGGCAAGAACATGGACAACCTGAACATACCGGGCGCAAAAGAGCACCGCATATTGGCCATAGTCAAGCCCGACAGAGGGTACGGCCACGCATTCATTACCCATCCGGGAATGATCGCTATTGACGGCGGCATCAGCGAAAACGGCATCGAGATGATGACTCAGTACAGCGCCTCAGTTAATGAGACACTGAAGGGCTGCGGCATCGGAATTCTGTCCAGGCTGATCCTGACGAATACAGATGTAATTGAAGACGCTATCAACATACTTACGGTTTACCCGAGATGCACGGGCATCAACTACCATGTTGGGGACGCGAAGGCCGGCAGGGCTGCAGTAATCGAAGCATCAGCGAGTCAAGTAGCAGTCCGCTATCCCGAAGCGGGGAAGGACGCCATGTGGACGTCTAACCACTGCAATTGCTATCCCGGGTGGAAGGGCTATGAGGGTCACAGTATGGTAATAGATCAGGCTCCCGTGTACAAGATGCCTGATATCAGCACCATCGAGAAGTGGCAAGAGAGCCTGGCGGACAAGGACAACCCGAACGTATGCGGATCAGCTAGGTTCGTCAGATACGGACAGCTGCTGGAGGAGCACTACGGCAAGATAGACGAGAAGATAGCTCAGCAGATACTGAGCGACAGAGTCGACCCGTACACTGGCAAAGTGAGAGATTGGGAAGAGTCGCATCCCAGCATGAACGATGGAGTCACCATATGCATGTACTCTCCCATCGTGAAATATGCTGATAACGTCAAGTTCTACAAGAGCGAGAAGAAGGGTTCCTTCAGCGCCTGTTTCTCCAACCTGTGGAGCATGGTCGCAGCCGTAGACAGCGGCGAGTTCTGGTTGGCGATGAAGGACTTCCCGGCGCAAAGAGGCGGATACGAGTACTTCAACCTCAAAGAGGAACTGGCGCGCCTATAGTCGTGCTGCACTAACTACCGTGATCCGCAGCGTTCTTGCACATTTGAACTGACAGGTCTGCTTTGTCTGACCGTGGACTTGCTGCAAGCACCGCAGCCGGCAGAGAGCACATTGCAGGCTCCCCGGCTGCGGTGTCTGCCGAAATCAACACAGAGAGAATGAGCGCAATGAGAATCGATATTGTCGGAGCGGGCGCGATGGGGTCGTTGTTTGGCGGCTTGCTCGCTGAGTCGGGTTGCGACGTGCATCTAGTAGACGTCTGGAAGGAACATGTGGAGACCATCAACGACAAGGGCTTGTGGATAGAAGGTCTCAGCGGTGATCGGTTCATCGAAGTCAGGGCGGCAACTGAGCCGGAGGAGATTCCTGGCATATCGGACTTGATCATCTTCTTTGTGAAATCCTACCACACTGAGACCGCGGCGAGGGGCATGTCGTCGTTGGTGGGAAAGAACACCACTATCCTGACCCTACAGAATGGCTTGGGGAACTTCGAGACGCTCAGCTCCATCTTTGGTGAAGAGCGCGTGGTAGCAGGTACTACTTCCCATGGAGCCAATGTGTTGGGACCGGGCAGAGTATGCCACGCCGGCGCGGGTCCCACTGTAGTCGGCGAGTTGAGCGGACTGATCACTGATCGAACTTGCGAGCTTGCCCAGGTCCTTACCCGAGCTCGCATCGAGACTGATGCTTCTGATAATGTGCTGGGTCTGATCTGGAGCAAGTTGATGGTCAATGTAGGCATCAACGCGTTGGGAACGTTGCTTAGGGTCAGAAACGGCGAGCTCACTCAGGGAAAGCACAGTCTGGCGCTGCAGAGAGAGCTAGTCGAGGAGGCCCTGACAGTAGCCGAGAAAAAAGGGGTAACGCTCACGCATCCACACATGGTTGACGAAGTGGCTACGGTCTGCGAGAAGACCAGCGGCAATATCAACTCCATGTTGCAGGATGTTCTGAGGAAGAGAAGGACGGAAATAGACTCCATCAACGGCGCCATTGTCCGAGAAGGAGAAAGGCTTAAGGCGCCGACCCCGACCAACCGCATCGTGAGCGAGATGATAAGAGCCATAGAGCAGAACTACGCGAAGCAGATCTAGGGGGGTAACAGAGATGGCAGAAACGAAGAAGAAGACTTCAATCCCGCAGTTCCTGAAGATGAAACGAGACGGCAAAAAGTTCACAATGGTTACTGCCTATGATTATGCCCAGGCTACGCAGGTGGACAAGACCGACATCGAGATGATCCTGGTCGGCGATTCGGCGGCAATGGTGATGCTGGGACACAAGAGCACTGTTCCCATCGATTTGGACACGCAGATCCTGTTCTCCAGAGCGGTGGTCAAGGGGGCGCCCAACACGTTTATCGTGGGAGACATGCCTTTCATGTCTTACGAGGTGAGCCGCGAGAAGGCCATAGAGAACGCCGGCAGGCTCATGAAGGAAGCTGAAGTGGATTGCGTGAAACTGGAGGGCGGCGTAAGGGTGGCGGATACGGTAGCCGCCATTGTCAAGGCCGGCATTCCAGTTATGGGACACATAGGCTTGACCCCTCAGAGCAGCTCGCAGTTGGGCGGCTTCAAGGTTCAAGGAAAGGACTTCTCCGCGGCCCAGAAGCTACTTGACGACGCTCTGGCTCTCCAGGAAGCAGGAGCCTTCTGTGTGGTGCTTGAAGCCATGCCGAACCCGGTGGCTCGGGTGATCACCGAACGGCTCACCATTCCGACCATGGGAATAGGGGCCGGCCCCTATTGCGACGCTCAGGTTCTGGTAATGCACGACCTCTTGGGCCTGTTCGATCGTTTCGTGCCTAAGTTCGTCAAGCAGTATGCTCAGATGGGCAAAGATGTAGTCGATGCTCTTGCCCAATACGACACAGAGGTAAAGACTGGAGTGTTCCCAGACGAGAACTACAGCTACCATGTGAGTGAGGACGCAGAGCGCGAGATTCTGGAGCATTTCGAGAAGACCAAGTAGCTCACGCTGTCATGACAAGTGGAGGTATTGGGTTGCACACACGAATCCCTGTGTGCGTAGAACCTTCAAGGTGCCGGTGCGCAAGCTTCCGTAGATGGCTCGTACCCCGCTCACGAGCCATCTACGCTCGTCAAGGATGGTGCTGGGGCGCGGAAGGGACATGCGATTCCAGGAGGGATTAGCGTTTTAAAGTCGAATATGCAATAATGTGCATAGCTTAACCATACGGGAAGGCGGTTGTGTTCTGTGAGAGCGTTAGGCACTAAGCAACCCGAGCGTAAGGTACTTGTCGTCAACACAGGCTCCACCTCCACCAAAATCGCCATCTTCCAGGGCCGCGAGCCGGTCTACTCCGAAAGCATTCGACATCCCGTTAACGAGCTCGCCGACTTCGCAGGGATCTGGGATCAGCTGGAGTACAGGCGAAAGGCCGTCCTGGCCAGCCTCGAGGCCGGCAATTGCGACCCGCGAACACTCGACGCAGTAGTATCCCGGGGCGGCGCACCCAGCGCAATGCGCGGCGGAACGTATATGATCAGCCAGGATATGCTCGACGACTTGCGCTGCAGACCAGCCACTGAGCACGCCGCGAACCTGTCCCCTCCCATAGCCTACGCCATCGCCCAGCCTCTGGGAATCCCATCGTATTTCGCAGACCCCATCACTGTCGACGAGTTCGAACCCCTTGCCAGACTTTCGGGCCTTCCGGAGGCGCCGCGCCAGTCGCGGTTGCATGCGCTGTCGATCCGAAGCACTGCCCGCAAAGCCGCGAGCGAGCTCGGACGCGCTCTGGGCGATGTCAACGTGATCGTGGCTCATCTGGGCAGCGGAATATCGATATGCCCCGTCAAGGCCGGATTGATGGTTGACGCGAACGGTGCCGACGATGAAGGGCCTTTCTCGCCGGAACGCGCCGGCAGCTTGCCCATGGCGGATCTGGTGTCGCTCTGCTACTCCGGCCGGTATACGCAGGCCGAGCTGATCAGCAAGATTACACGCAAAGCGGGGCTTTGCGGCCACTTAGGTACCACCGATGCTCAAGACGTCGAGAGGATGATCCAGGAGGGCGACGCGCACGCTCTCGAGGTCGCGCAGGCCATGGCGTATCAGATCGCCAAAGAAATTGGAGCAATGGCCACGGTGCTTTCAGGAGAGGTCGACGCCGTTGCGCTCACCGGCGGGCTGGCCGCCTGGAGACGACTCGTTGACGATGTGACTCGCCGCTGCGAGTTCATCGCGCCGATCATGGTGTTTCCCGGAGAGAATGAGATGGAGGCCCTGGCCGTCAGCGCCATGCTGGTACTCGAAGGCCAGGAACAGGCGGGCCAATACGGCGCTCGACCGATGCAGTAGCACATGAGGTTGTACTACTCACATCCAAGGAGGCGAATACGATGCTGACAACCTTCGATCAAGTTGTGGCGTGCGCCAAGGGACACAAGTCGGCGCGGGTAGCCGTAGCGGCGGCGCAAGACCGCGAGGTACTCGAAGCAGTCAAGATGGCGATCGACGTTGGAATGGGCGATTTCGCACTGGTGGGCGATGCCCGTCGGATAGCGGATGTGGCTTCCGATGTGGGCCTTGATGTCTCCAGAGTGGACATTCTGGACGAGCCGGATGCTCCGAACGCGGCGCGGCTCGCCGTCAGCCTGGTGAGTTCGGGCAAGGCAGGCATACTGATGAAGGGTCTCATACCCACATCCGGGTTCCTCAAGGCTGTGCTCGACCGGGAGGTGGGCCTGCGCACCGGCAAGCTCTTGAGCCATGTGGCGGTGTTCAAGTCTCCCCGGTACGATAGGTTCTTCTACCTGACTGACGGAGCCATGGTAGTCGCTCCCACGTTGGAGGAAAAGGCGCAGATCATTGGCAACGCGGTTGGTGTGGCGCACAAGCTGGGAAATGCGACGCCCAAAGTGGCGTGCGTAGCCGCGGTCGAGGTGGTAAACCCGGCGATGCCTGAGACCATCGAAGCGGCGGCCTTGGCCAAGATGGGCGACAGGGGGCAGATCAAAGGGTGCATCATCGATGGTCCGCTTGGCCTCGATAACGCGGTGTCGGCGGAGTCCGCGAAGCACAAAGGAGTAGGAGGGCCCGTAGCCGGCAAGGCTGATATCATTCTTGCGCCCGACATCGCTGCAGGCAACGCTATCTACAAAACCATGGTTTACTTCGGCGACATCGAAGCCGCGGCACTGGTGGCAGGGGCCCGGGCGCCGATCGTCCTTACATCTAGATCAGACTCTCCCAGAGCTAGGCTGCTCTCGCTGGCCTGCGCCATAGTGACATCGGAGTGAGGGGAGGCGGCTCATGTGCGCGACCCAAGGCTGCTTGTGATCAATCCCGGCTCTACGTCCACGAAAGTCGCCGTTTTCCAGGGCGAGCAGGTTGCGGCCTCTGAGACACTGAGGCACGATGCTGCAGCAATCGCGGCATTTTCACGAATATTCGACCAATTCGATATGAGGAAGGAGGCAGTAGTCGAGTTTTTGGCCAGAGCCGGTTTCGCCATGAATCAGCTCTCCGCGGTAATAGGACGCGGCGGGGTTCTGCCTCCTGTAGAAGGCGGTGTCTACGAAGTCGACGATGCGATAGTCGAGGCGCTGTACGAGCATGGATGGAACCATGCGTCCAGCTTAGGCGGCCTCATAGCGCGCGACATCGCCAGGGCCGCCAGAATCCCCGCTTATATCGCGGATCCAGTCACCACCGATGAGCTGGACGACGTTGCCCGCTACACAGGCCTGCCCGAGATTGAGCGAAGGAGCGTTTTTCACGCGCTCAACCAGAAAGCCGTGGCTCGGCAAGCCGCAAGCGCGCTGGGGCGCGAGTATCATGACTGTAACCTCATTGTTGTACACCTCGGGGGCGGGATCAGCGTGGGCGGGCACCGGAAGGGCCGAGTGGCGGAGGTGAGCAATGCCCTCGACGGGGAAGGCCCGTATTCGCCCGAGCGCTCAGGGACCCTGCCCAACACCGGTGTGATCAGGCTCTGTTTCAGCGGCGACTACACCGAACGCGAAATGCGAAGGAAGATCACCGGGCAGGGTGGGCTAGTAGCCTATCTGGGCACCAACTCGCTGCTGGACGTTGAGAAACGCATCGCGGAAGGCGATAGCCAAGCCAAGCTGTGCTACGAGGGAATGGCTTACCAGGTGGCCAAGGAGATAGGCCGAGTTGCGTGCGCCATGTCGGGCGAAGTCGATGCCATCGTCGTCACTGGAGGCGCTGCGAACTCCAAGATGCTGGTGGAGTGGATTACTGCCCGGGTCAAGTTCATCGCCAGGGTGATGGTGTACCCGGGCGAGGAGGAGATGCTGGCCTTGGCCAGAGCGGCCCTCCGTGCATTGGCCGGCGTCGAGCAAGTCAAGAGAATATCGTAACGTGAAGCCACCCTCGAGTCGTATGCAGAAAAACGCAGTAGGAGGAGGCGGCCGGTCATTCATGAGCAAAGTGGTTTTTGATGAGGCAAAGTGCAAAGGTTGCGGTGTATGCGTGCACTTCTGCCCCAAGAAGGTGATCCAGATGGCCGATAGGATCAACGCCAAGGGGTACCATCCAGCCTATCTCGCCAACGAGGGCGATTGCATCTCCTGCGGGACGTGCGGCAGGATGTGCCCAGATGCAGTCATCGAAGTATTTAAACCCTGAGGAGGGCAGTACGCATGGCAGAACGCAAACTATTCAAGGGCAACGAAGCCGTTGCAGAGGCCGCTGTCAGGGCCGGATGCCGTTTCTTCTTCGGGTATCCGATCACGCCGCAGAACGAGATCCCGGAGTACATGTCGCGAAGGCTTCCTGAGGTGGGCGGGGTGTTCTTGCAGGCCGAGAGCGAAGTCGCAGCCATCAACATGGTATACGGCGCCGCCGGCGCCGGAGTCCGCGTGATGACTTCGTCTTCGAGCCCGGGAATCAGCCTCAAGCAGGAAGGGATATCGTACATCGCCGGCGCCGAGCTTCCGTGCCTCATCGTAAACATGGTGCGTGGAGGACCCGGGCTCGGCGGAATTCAGCCCGCCCAGAGCGATTACTTCCAGGCCGTCAAAGGCGGCGGACACGGCGACTACCACTGCATTGTATTCGCGCCTGCCTCGGTACAGGAGATGGTGGACCTCACAATGCATGCCTTCGACGTGGCCGAGAAGTACCGGATGCCCGTCATGATGCTGGGAGATGGGGTTTTGGGCCAGATGATGGAGCCGGTGGTGTTTCCCGATCCCGCGCCGCGCGATCTTCCGACTCCCGACTGGGCTACCAACGGGGCGCGCGATGGAAGGGCCACCAGGCTGATCAACTCCATCTACATCAAGCCTGACGACCTCCTCCGTCACAACCACAAACTGCAGGCCAAGTTCAAACAGGCGCAGGTTGACGAGGTGAGATGCGAAACTGTCAACACTGAAGACGCCGACATCGTGTTGGTTGCTTACGGAACTTCCGCAAGAGTGTGCAGGTCGGCGATGGACAGAGCGCGCTCGGAGGGCCTCCGCGTTGGCTTGGTGCGGCCGATTACGGTGTCGCCCTTCCCATACCAGGTCATAGCCGATGTGGCTCGCACTGCCCGGGCATTCCTCGCAGTGGAGATGAGCATGGGCCAGATGGTCGAAGACGTCAAGCTAGGCGCGTTGGGGGCTGCACCCGTGCATTTCTACGGCACTCCGGGCGGGATCGTGCCCACGGCGGCGGCGATAGTTGAAGAGGCGCGCAAGATCGCCAAGGCGGAGGTGGGAAAATGAAGCAAGTATACGCTGTTCCCAAAGCGCTGCAACCGCGGGCAACGCACTACTGCCCGGGTTGCACTCATGGAATTGCCCACAAATTGGTAGCAGAGGCCATCGACGAACTCGGCGTGCGCGACCGCACCGTGGGCGTAGCCCCGGTCGGGTGCGCGGTGTTTGCCTACGATTACTTCGACTGCGACTTCCAACAGGCCTCCCACGGCAGGGCGCCCGCAGTCGCCACCGGCATACGGCGCGCTCTGCCTGACGCCGTAGTCTTCGCCTACCAGGGCGATGGCGACCTAGCCTCCATCGGCGCGGCTGAAATCGTCCACGCTGCCATGAGGGGAGAGCGCATCACTGTCATATTCATAAACAATGCAATCTACGGTATGACCGGAGGGCAGATGGCCCCCACAACGCTCGTGGGTCAGAAGACCACCACGTCTCCTGCAGGCCGTAAGCTGGAGCACGCTGGAAGTCCCATCCGCATTGCCGAGATGCTGTCGACGATCCCCGGAGCTGCCTACGTTGCGCGCGTGGCCCTGTCATCGCCGGCGCACGTCGCGCGGGCGAAACGGGCCATACGAAAAGCCTTCGACACGCAGCTGGCGGGGGCGGGGTTTTCGCTTGTGGAATGCCTTTCCACTTGCCCGACCAACTGGGGCATGGCTCCCATTGAAGCCATGACATGGCTCGAGGAGAACATGATACCCTACTATCCATTGGGCGAGTTCCGCACTCCGGAAGGAGGCGCTAGCAATGGCTGAGGAACTGACCATCGCAGGGTTTGGCGGTCAGGGAGTAATGGTTATAGGACAACTCCTGTCCTACGCAGGCATGCATGAGGGCAAGAACGTCTCGTGGATACCTGCCTACGGGCCCGAAATGCGAGGGGGCACGGCCAACTGCTCGGTCGTGATATCGGCTGAGCCGATAGGATCGCCCATTGTCACTGAGCCCACGACGGCCATCGTGATGAACAGGCCGTCGATGGACCGGTTCGAGCCGATGCTGAGGCCGGGCGGATTGCTCATCTACAATAGCTCGCTCATCGACCGAAAACCCGAGCGAAGCGACATTAGGGTCATCGCGGTCCCTGCCGTCGACATAGCCCGGGAACTCGGGTCGGATAGAGTAGCCAACATGTGCGTTCTCGGCGCGTATCTGGCGGCCACACATGTGGTCGCCTCTGAATCGGTCGCCGAATGTCTGAAGGAGGTCTTGCCTGCGCGAAGGCATAACCTGATACCGCTCAACATCGAGGCCATCAATCGAGGAGCGCAGCTGGTAGAAGCATAGATTCGCGCGTTGCGCCACATTGGTCATGCTGTCGCTGCTCCTTCCGGGGCACAATACTCGGAGGAGGGGTGAGGAGCGGTGATCAATGCGAGAGTCGCACGGGTGGCGCGGGTCACACTGGAAGCCCCTGGTATTCAGGAGTTGGTGGTGGCCGTGGATGACGGGGCGGAATGCGCGGCTGTATGCTACCCGCCGCTGACCGGTCCTGTGTATCCTGGAGATTGGGTGATCGTGAACACCACCGCCGTCGACCTGGATTTGGGAAGCGGCGGACGCCACTTCGTGATCTGGGCGGTCGGTCGCGACAGCCGCCGTGGGCGAACTCGCGGCCACATCATGAAGATGAGATACACTCCGATGCAGGCATGCACGGGGAGCTATGAGGAAGACACCGCAAGTCACGCGGCAGTGGACGCCTTCGCCGGCCTTGCCGGGATGCCCGTGATCATCTGCGAGCTCCATTCCATGCTTGCGCCGACTCTGTGTGGATTCGCAGGCAAGGCCGCCTATATCATGACTGATGGGGCGGCCTTGCCGATTGCTCTGAGCCGGGCAGTTCGTCAGCTGAAGAAGTTGGGGCTCATCGATGTCGCCATAACAACCGGTCACGCGTTCGGCGGCGATATGGAGGCCGTCAATGTCCACTCGGCACTGGTTGCAGCCACAGCTGTAGCCGGGTGTGACTGCGCCGTTGTGGCAATGGGGCCAGGCATAGTGGGAACAGGCACCCGCTACGGGTTCTCCGGCGTGGAGCAAGGATGGATCGCGGATGCGGTGAACAGGATGGGAGGACGGCCAATTATAGTCCCGCGTCTATCCCGGGCCGATCCCAGATTGAGACATCAGGTAGTGAGCCACCACACCTTGACGGTACTGCGCGATATCTGCTGCACCTCTGTAACGTGCGTGCTGGCGTCCGACATGGACCCGGGGTTTCAAGGCTCGGCCCGCGCGCGGCTGGCTGATGCCATCTGCCGAGGTACGCACACGCTTGTGTCGTCCACGGGGTGCGAGGGCGTGGAAAGGGCGATCTCTCAGGGAATCGAGCTTTCCACCATGGGCCGAGGGTTCGAAGAGGAACCGGAGTTCTTCCTGACGTGTGCAGCAGCGGGGAATTACGCGAGAGCCCTCGCAAGGCGTCAGGAGAAGTGAGGTTGGGTCTATGATGATGACGCGTTCTTCATGAAAGACTACTTCGTCGACCTTCACGTGCACATCGGGAGAGACTCCAAGGGGCGGCCGGTCAAGGTATCGGGCGCGCGCAACCTCACGTTGGAAAACATCGCGCGCGAGGCCGCCCGGCACAAGGGCCTCGATGTTGTAGGCGTAGTGGATTGCGCTTCCAGGCGCGTGCTTGACGACATCGACCGCCTCTTGGAATCAGGCGCGATGGAAGAGGCGCCAGGCGGCGGTCTCAGATATCTGGGACGCACGACAATCATCCCTGGCGCCGAGGTGGAAGCTGCCTGCCGAGGCGATGCCCGCGAAGGCGCTAAGGGAAGCGCGCACTACGTGGCGTATTTCGCCACGCTTGCCCAGGTGCGCGAGTTCGCGAGAGAACTTGCCCGGCATACCTCCAACATCGACCTCAGCACCCAAAGAACCAGGCTTCTGCCGCGGCATGTCGCCCAGCTTGCGAGCGATACGGGCGGGTTGTTTGTGATCGCGCACGCTTTCACCCCGCACAAGAGCGTGTACGGCACGTGCGCCCATCGGATCGCCGATGTGTTCGGCGACGAATCCCGCCGGCTGGTGGCCGGGGTGGAACTTGGACTGTCCGCCGATACCCAGATGGCCGACAGAATCGAGGAGCTTGCGAGCTACACATTTCTTTCGAACTCTGATGCTCACTCGCTTCCGCGGATGGGGCGGGAGTACAACGTGATGCGCATGGAATCGGCATCGTTTGCCGAGGTGTCGCTGGCCCTAGCGCGCATCGATGGTCGGCGCGTGGCAGCCAACTACGGGCTCGACCCCAGGCTGGGAAAGTACCACTTGAGCGCGTGCGAGGTGTGTGAGGCCCGCTTTTCCGCAGCGGGCGCGGCGCCGGGCTGCCCAGAATGCGGCAGTTCCCGCGTGGTGCGGGGAGTGGCCGACCGCATCGACGAAATCGCCGATCGGCCAGAGCCGAGACACCCAGCCCACCGCCCTCCATACAGGCATCAGGTGCCTTTGGCGTTTGTTCCGGGCGTAGGGCCGGTCGCCATTGCTGCGCTGATTCGGGCCTTCGGGTCGGAAATGGCGGTCCTTCACCACACAACCAGCGATCAGCTGGCCGAGGCGGTGGGAGAGCGCCTAGCCGCTCGGATAGTCATGGCGCGCGAAGGCAGGCTCGCCATTCGATCAGGAGGAGGAGGGACCTACGGGCGGGCGCTCCTGGAATGATCCGGTCATGACATGCGCGCCTCGCGCATAGGGATGGCCTGCGGGGGTGTCCCACGTGGCGAGAAGGCGACAGGTTCGTGTGACCGCGACCGGTTACATTAGGGCCAACGCGATATGGTATGCGTTGGCATTCGTCATATTCGCAGCGGGCGTGTGTACAGGCGCCGCTTACGCTTCAGCGATGCGAGACGGCGGCGCCGAAGCCCTCACCTACTTGGAGTCGGGCCTAGCGAACCTGCGTGTCAACACTCCCGGATCGAACGGCCGCGTGATGCTTGCCAGCATGAGCGCCAACCTATCTTCGGTGGCGCTCATATGGATTGCGGGCTCAAGCGTGCTGGGTTTCGCCGGGGCGTTCCTCATTCTGTTCATCCGAGGGTTCTGCGTAGGCTTCACCGTTGCTTTTCTTGTTCGCGAAATGGCCGGCGCCGGCGCCGTCCTGGCGCTGTCGTCTGTGTTGCCGCATAACCTGGTGGCAGTGCCGGCGCTTGTGGCGGCCTGTGCGTCATCAGTCAGATTCTCATGGTCGGTGTTGAGCAGAAACCTCCTCGGAATCGAAGCGGACGTCGCGCACGCCTTCGCTGAGTCGTCAGCCTCTTTCTTTATTGCAGCAATCGTGCTGGTACTAGCTGCATTTGTCCAGTCTTACGTGTCCCCTGCGTTCTTGATGCTCGCCGCACGGTTCGGGTAACGCGGGCAGGAGCGTGCGGGCGCGTGTCGAATGGTAATATGTTGACAGCACGATGCGCCATGGGCGCGGTTGGAGGTCTCCCCCTTGCTAAGCTGCATTGAAGAGTACCTATCATACCTCGCGGTTGAGAGAGGTCTTTCAGAGAATACTCTGGAGGCCTACGCCCGCGACCTCACGCAGTTCGCCTCCTTCGCAGCTCGAATCAACCGGGGCGATGACGAGCCGTGCGAGGCGGACGCCGCTTCGGCGGGGCAATCAACTGTCGCAGCATTCATCGCGCACAGCATGGAGTCGGGCGCATCATCTTCCTCTGCGTCCAGGCGGCTCTCGGCCCTGCGCGGTTTTTTCAGATTCCTTCTGCGGGAAGGGCACATCAGGCGCGACCCCACTGTCAATCTGGACGGCCCTAGGCAGGCACGGCGATTGCCCAGAGTGCTTACGGTCGAGGAAGTGGACAAACTGCTCGCGGGGCCGTCCGGCAACGAGCCGCGATCTCTGCGCGACCGAGCCATGCTGGAGTTGCTTTACGCTTCGGGCCTGCGCGTCTCGGAGTTGGTGTCGCTGTCCACCCGCGATGTCGATCTGGAGATGGGATACGTGCGCTGCATAGGGAAGGGCAATCGCGAGCGCATCGTGCCTGTGGGCCAGAGCGCCGTCGCCGCCCTAGAGCGCTACTTGGCTCTGGGCCGACGCGAGCTGGCGGGTGCCAGCGACGATAGTAGCCTATTCATAACCAACCGGGGCGCCGGGATGACCCGCCAGGGTTTCTGGAAGATCATAAAGCGAAGGGCGCTGGAGGCCGGGATCGCCGCGCATATCACTCCGCATACACTCCGTCACTCATTCGCCACGCATCTTCTGGAGCACGGCGCCGACATCCTATCCGTCCAGGAGATGTTGGGGCACGTCGACATCCAAACAACCCAGATCTACACGCATGTCACTCAGACGAGGCTGCGGGAAGTGTACGCCAAACACCATCCGAGGGCATGAGAAGGAGAGGCGGCCATGAGAGCGGTTCTGATAGTACTCGATGGTGTGGGAGTGGGCGAACTGCCGGACGCGGGCGCATACGGCGATCGGGGTAGCAACACCCTGGTCAATGCCGCCAGGGCCGCAGGCGGGCTCAGTCTGCCCAACTTTGGGCGGATGGGCCTGGGCAACCTAGTCGCCGATACCGGGTTTGAGCTGGCAGGTGTGGATATGTGCGATTCGCCCCTCGCCTCCTACGGCCGCATGGCGCAAGCATCGCCGGGGAAGGACACCACCACAGGCCACTGGGAGATCGCCGGCATCCAGTTGGACCAGGCGTTTCCGACGTATCCCGGCGGGTTTCCTCCCGAGATCATCGACGCGTTCGAAAGGGAGACAGGCCGCGGTGTGCTGGGCAACCGACCCGCATCGGGCACCCAGATAATACAGGAGCTGGGCGATGCGCACGTGGCCACAGGAAAGCCTATCGTATACACCTCGGCCGACTCCGTGTTTCAGATAGCCGCTCATGAAGACGTGATTCCGCCGGATGCGCTCTACGAGATGTGCCGCATCGCCCGGGCCATCCTGACCGGGCCGCACGCAGTGGGCAGGGTGATCGCCCGCCCGTTTGAGGGCAGCTATGGGCAGTTCACCAGAACCATTCGGCGGCGCGACTTCTCGCTGGTTCCGCCCGGTCCAACTCTGCTTGATCTGGTGGCCGATGCAGGGCTGGACGTCATGGGCTGCGGCAAGATCGACGACATCTTCGCCATGCGAGGCATCACGCTGTCTCGGCATGTGTCAGGCAACGATGCGGTATTCGACGCAGTTCTGAGCTTCATGGACGAAGGCCGGCCGGGGTTGATCTTCGCAAACTTGATCGATTTCGACATGAAGTGGGGCCATCGCAACGATGTGGAGGGCTTTGCGCGCGGCCTCGAGCATATGGACCGACGCTTACCCGAGCTTCTCGAGAGGCTAAGGGGCAACGATATTCTGGCCATGTGCGCCGACCACGGCAACGACCCCACCACGCCCAGCACCGATCACAGTAGGGAGTACGTGCCTGTGCTGGCCATGTTGCCCCAGCCTTTACAGGCAGGACACGCCGGGCGGCCCATCGGAGTGAGGACCAGTTTCGCGGATCTGGGCGCCACGATAGCCGAATTCCTGGGGGTGCCCTGGCGCCTGGCCGGCGAGAGCTTCTTGCAGCAGGTCCTGTAGGAGCATGTGACTACGCAGGAGGAGTTGGATTGAGAGTTCCTGACATCATTATGAAGAAGCGCGATGGGCACGTTCTCTCGCCCGAGGAGATACGCTACATGATCGGCGGCATGCTTTCCCAGGACGTGCCGGACTACCAGATGTCCGCTTTCTGCATGGCCATATTCTTTCAGGGCATGACGCCGGAGGAGACCACCGCCCTCACCACGGCAATGGCAGACTCCGGGCGCCGGGCCGACCTGTCGGCCATACGCGGCATCAAGGTCGACAAGCACAGCACGGGAGGGGTGGGCGACACCACCACACTGGTGCTGGTGCCTATGGTGGCCGCGGCAGGCGTGCCCGTGGCCAAGATGTCGGGTCGCGGGCTTGGGCACACCGGCGGGACCCTCGACAAGCTGGAGTCCATCCCCGGATTTCGGGTCTCGCTCTCCGAACGGGAATTTGTGGACCAGGTTAACCGGATCGGTCTGGCCATCGTCGGGCAGACGGAGGACATAGCTCCGGCCGACAAGCGGCTCTATGCTCTGCGCGACGTCACAGCCACAGTGGAGAGCATTCCCCTAATCGCCTCCAGCATCATGAGCAAGAAGCTGGCCACGGGCGCAGATGCGATAGTGCTGGACGTCAAGGCCGGAACCGGAGCATTCATGCACGAGCTGGATCGAGCGCGCCGGCTCGCTCGCGCAATGGTTGACATAGGCCGCTTGGCCGGACGGAGAATGGCGGCAGTGATTTCCGACATGAACCAACCTCTCGGGCAGGCCATAGGGAACTCCCTGGAAGTCATAGAGGCAATCGATACTCTGTCTGGGCGCAGCGCCGGCCGGCTGCTCCAGCTCTGCCTGGAGCTTGGCGCGCACATGGTCGTTTTGGGAGGGGCCGCACGCGATACGGCGCAGGCCCGCGCGGTCTTGAGCGGTTTGGTTGAGTCAGGCGCTGCTCTGGCCAAACTTAGGGAAATGGTGAAGGCGCAGGGCGGAGATGCGACGTGCGTGGACGACCCCAGTCGAATCGGGGCTGCGCCGCTGTCAGAGCAGATCACAGCCCCGACCGATGGTTACGTGAGCCGCGTGGACGCTCTCACGCTGGGCCGAGCGGCGGCGGCCATGGGCGCGGGCAGGCAGCGCAAGACGGACTCAGTCGATCTCCACTGTGGGCTGAAGGTTCTGGTATCGGTGGGCGATAGGATAGAAGCAGGCCAGCCAGTGGCCACGCTCTATGCCGGCAGCCAGCCTCGGCTGCGCGAGGGCACAGCCCAGGCCGGCCCGGCCTTCGCTTACTCCGACGCGCCATGTTCGGCTCCGCCTCTTGTCTACGAGATCATCGAGAGATAGGCGCGCGCTTCGGGCCCGGCGGGCGGGCCGCTGGTGGCAATGGAACCGCGCCCATCCTGTATAACCGGGCATGCCTTGGAATATGCTCTCTTGAAACAAGAGACGAAGGGAGGCATGCCCCTTGTCGTACAAACCCGCCAGGGCCGCGCGAGTCCTCGCAGTCTGCGCCCTGCTGGTCTGCGCCCTGTCGGCCCGAACGGTCCGGGCGTCGGCTGCTGCGGCTGCATCTCCTCAAGCGGCGGCAGCAGCCGAACTCGCCAGGAAGGTGACCGCGCCGTCAGCCATCCTCGTGGAGGCCTCTACAGGCCGAGTTCTGTGGGAGAAAAACGCCGATGCCCCACGGCCCATAGCAAGCGTTGTCAAGATCATGACCCTGACGTTGGTCATGGACGCGATTGAGGCGCGCCGCATAAGCCTGGGCGACATGGTGATCACGTCTGAGCATGTGGCGTCGATGGGCGGTTCGCAGATCTGGCTGGAACCAGGCGAGGTTATGGCGGTGTCGGATCTGATGAAGGCCGTGGCCATTGAGTCTGCCAACGATGCCGCCGTTGCCCTGGCCGAACAGGTGGCGGGAAGCGAAGCTGCCTTTGTGGCAATGATGAACGAGAAGGCCGGCGCCCTGGGATGCGCCAACACTCATTTCGTCAACGCGACCGGGCTGCCCGAGCCGGGGGCTTCCGACGATTGCATGTCGACCGCCCGCGATGTGGCCATAATGTCCAGGGAACTCTTGCGCTACCCCGAGATTCATCAGTGGCTCACGATCTGGATCGGCTACGTACGGGACGGCAAGAACATGCTTACGAACACCAACCGTCTGATCAGGTTCTACCCGGGAGCGGACGGCCTGAAGACCGGCTACACCGACAAAGCCAGATACTGCCTGTCGGCTACAGCAGTCCGAAACAACGTCCGAGTCATCGGAGTAGTGCTGGGCGTACCCACCAGCTCGGTTCGGTTCGCCGAGGCGTCTACCCTGCTAGACTACGGCTTCAAGATGTGCGAGGCCCATACGCTGGCCCGGGCAGGGCAGGATCTTGGGCTAGTGCGGGTGGTCCGGGGAGTCGAAACATCGGTAGACGTAACCATGGCTCACGACTTGAACGTCGTCACTCCGAGAGGCGAGGGTGGGAAGATCGAAGCCAGGCTCGCCCTGCCCCCCCAGCTGGAGGCGCCCATAGAGCAAGGTCAAACCGTGGGCAAGATGGTCGCGCTTCTCGATGGCGTCGAGGTTGCCGCAGCCGATGTGATCGCGGTTCGGGCGGTGCCCAAGGCCAGCTGGTTGCAGCTCATGGTGAGGCACACGCGCCAGTTCGCCAGGTCGACTTTCCTGTTCGCGCCCGATTGATTAACGAAGGAAGCAGGAGTGGTCCCCGCCGGAAGAGAATTTGACGGTACAAAACACACGGAGGCGGGGGAACGGCCTTGTTCGAGTGGGTGCTCCGCGGATCCGATCTCATCGTTGACCTCCAGGGCGAGCTCGATCTGACCTGCGCTGACCGCGCGGCGCAGGCCATCGATTCGCTGATCGACGCCAACCGCGGCGCGCGGCGCGTGATACTCAGAATGGACAGAGTCAGCTTCATCGACAGTTCGGGGATTGGCATGGTGTTCGGAAGGCAGAGGCGCCTTCTCGCCCGAGGCGCCGTTTTGGCCATTGCCGGTCCCAGCGCGCGTGTGACTCGAACCCTCGATCTCCTCGGCGTATCCAAGCTGATGCCGGTATATGTGTCGCTCGAGAGTGCGCTGTCGGCGCGGGAGGAGGTCAGGAAATGGAACCCAAAGTGAACTGGGCGCGGGTGGAGTTCGAGTCAGTCGCTCGTAACCTGGGCTTCGCGCGCGTCGCCGCAGCGAGTTGGGCGGCAGGCCTCGGGTTCACCCTGGAGGAACTGGAAGACATCAAACTTGCCGTATCGGAAGCCGTGTCAAACTGCATAGTCCACGCATATCCCGAGCGTCCGGGCAGAGTGCTGATGATGCTGTCGGCCTCGGATCATGCCTTCACCATCTCGGTGCAAGACGAGGGCGTTGGCATTTTGGATGTCCTGGCGGCCCGCTCTCCCGGCGTGAGCAGTTCGCCTCAGAGGATGGGCATGGGCTTCACCCTCATGGAGGCGCTGTCGGAATCGATGGACGTGACCTCGTCGCCGGGAGAGGGCACGAAAGTGGTGATGTCCTTCACACCAGGCGATCAGTAATGCCATCGGAAAACGGGCCGCATGACGACGATGTCCGTCGGCACGCCGGGTTGGCGATGTCTATCGCCAGGAGATTCGCCGGCCGGGCGGAACTGGCCGATCTACACCAGGCCGCGTGCGTTGGCCTGGTCCGAGCCGTGCGCACCTACGACCCTGCGCGCCAAACGGCCTTCACGACCTACGCTGTTCCGCTGATGATCTCCGAGATCCGCGCATACCTGCGAGGTCTGGGCCCGCTTCACATACCACGGCCCGTTCGCGAACTCGCCCAGAGGTGCCGGGCGGCACACAGCGCGCTCAGCGCAGAGCTGTGCCGCGATCCGAACGTGTCGGAAATAGCCGCGCGCCTGTCCATCTCTCCGGCCGATGTCGCTTTCGCCATGGATTCCGATGCGCCAGTACGTTCACTCGATGAACCCATATGCAGCGCGCCCGATGCCCGCCTGCTAATCGATGCAATACCGGGCGAGCTGGCGCCGGACGAAAGCGTGTGCGACTCGGTCGTGCTCCGGACCGCTCTTTCACGCCTGCCTCCGGCGGCGCGAGCGGTCATTGTGATGCGCTTTTTCGAGGAGCGCACACAGGCTCAGGCGGCGACCCTTCTTGGGATTTCACAGCCGCAGGTCCATCGAATAGAAAAGGCGGCACTAGCCGCGCTCAGGCGCAGCATGGCTGGTGAATGAAAGCCCCCGGCCGGTCGCATACTAGCTCATGCGGGGGGTGACTTTCACCTTGGCGAGCCCCGGAGCTAAGAAGCAAAAGGCAGACGACAGAGCGAAGTATCAGAAACTGGCATCGTCCATCGTGCCCCGACCCCAGCTGGCGCGGAACATCGCAGTGGCATTCGTGGTTGGAGGCCTAATATGCGCATTGGGACAGGCAGTCATGAACGCCTTCATCGCCTCGGGCATGACCGGCGACGAGGCGACGGCGCCTACACTGGCCACAATGATCCTGATAGGCGTGGTTCTGACCGGGCTGTCCGTATACCACCACATAGGCGAGTTCGCCGGAGCCGGCGCCGCCGTCCCCATAACCGGGTTTGCCAACACTGTAGCTGCTGCTGCCATGGACTTCAAGCGCGAAGGCTACATCCTGGGCATGGGCGCCAAGATGTTCATCATTGCCGGGCCCGTTCTGGTGTACGGGATATTGGCGGGAGTGACAGTCGCGCTCATCAAATGGCTTTCCCGGGGGTGAACCATGGCCACCAGAAGGATAGGTAGAAGCACCGTCCGGTTCGCCGCGCCCCCGGTGATTGTGTCTGCTGGAACGGTTGCCGGGCCCATGGAGAGCCGGGGGCCTATGGCCCGGTGGTTCGATGAAGTGGTCCCGGATGATATGTTCGGCGAGCGCTCTGCTGAGAAGGCCGAACGGCGGTTCATGGGAGACGCGGTCAAGATAGCCTTGACGCAGGCCGCCGTCCAGCCCGAGCAGGTGGACTACTTCATCGCCGGCGATCTGCTCAACCAGGTGATCACAGCCAGTTTCACCGCGGAAGACCTAGGGATGCCGTTCATCGGCGTGTACGGCGCGTGCTCCACATCGGCCCAGAGCCTGACCGTGGCATCTGCCCTGGTGGACGCGGGGTTCGCAGATCTTGCGCTTGCCGCGACCAGCAGCCACTACCAGACGGCCGAGCGGCAGTTCAGATATCCGATAGAGCTGAACATCCAGCGGAAATCGACGTCGCAGTACACTGCGACCGGAGCAGGAGCGGTGCTGGTGGGGCGTTCGGGGGGCAAGGTGAAAATCACCGAGGCTACCGTAGGGCGCGTGATAGACATGGGCACCAAGGACCCCAACCAGATGGGCCCGGCCATGGCGCCCGCCGCGGCCGAGACCATCTTCAGCCACCTCGCCGATACCGGGCGAGATCCCGGATTCTACGATGTGATAATCACGGGCGACCTGGGCAGTGTGGGCTCGCAGATTCTGCTCGAACTGATGCAGCGCCGCGGAGTGCCTCTGGGCGACAACTACGCCGATGGCGGCGTCATGCTCTTTCAGGGTGTGCGCGGAACGGGCGTGGGGGGCAGCGGCTGCGCCTGCTCGGCGCTGATAATGGACGGTTTCGTATGGAAAAGGATGTGCGAAGGCGAAATCAGGCGTGCCCTGATCGTTGCCACGGGCGCCCTGCTGTCGCCGCTCTCCTGGCAGCAGGGCGAGTCAGTACCGTGCATCGCCAATGCAGTAACGCTCCAGGTTTGAGCCGCCCGTGAATGGAGGGGTCTTCGCTGGACTATGTCATCGCATTCCTAGTGGGAGGCGCCATATGCGCGGTGGGCCAGGCCGTGCTGGATCTGACCCGGATTTCTCCAGCGCACATGCTGGTGCTGTTCGTTGTGGTAGGGGCCGTCCTGTCAGGGTTTGGAGTATATGATCGACTGGTGGATTTCGCCGGCGCCGGAGCACTGGTGCCGGTTTCGGGTTTCGGGCACTCCATCGCCCGCGGGTCCTTACTTGAGGCAAGGAGGCTCGGAGTGATCGGGCTTTTCACTGGGGCGTTCGAATTCACCGGGCTGGGAGTGGCCACTGCGGTGTTCTTCTCAGCCTTGATCGCTCTGGTCGCAAACCCCAGGGCATGAACCTGGCGGTAGGAGTGCCGCGGGGGCTGCTGTTCCACGAGTACGGCCCAATCATGCTCGAGCTGCTGCGCCAGTGCGGCGCTCGGCCTGTGCTCTCTCCTGTGACCAATAGGGAGATCCTTCAGGCAGGGCTGGAGCTGTGCGTCGATGAGGCCTGCCTGCCTGTCAAGGTGTTCTTCGGACATGTCGCCTACCTTTCAGGGAAGGTAGACGCGTTGCTCGTTCCCAGATTCGTCAGCGTTGAGCCCAGGGCGTATATCTGCCCCAAGCTGATGGGATTGCCCGACATGATTCGCGCCAGGGTATGCGGCGCGCCCAGGCTGGTGGACCCGTGCATCGATATGTCTTCCGGGCTCAGCAGGATAGCATCGCAAGTCGCGGCGCTCGGCCAAGCGCTGGGCGTAGGCAGAGGTCGCGCGGCGATCGCCCTGGTCAAGTCGATTGATGCCGCAAAGAGGGGTTCGCCCGAGCCCGAGCCCGCGCCGAGCGGCGCCATTCGCATTGGCATCCTAGGGCACAATTACGCTCTGCGCGACCCATACATCAGCCTGGACCTGGTGGACAAGATCCGCCGCCTGGGGGCCGCGCCCATACAGGCCTGCGACTACTCTCATCGAGAAACGGCCGGGTGGGAGCGCGAGCGGGCCAGGCGCGGGGCCAAGCGCCTCTTCTGGACCTACGGCCGCCGCCTGGTAGGCGCAGCCTACAGGTGGCTCGAAACCGGCGAAGTGGACGGGATCGTGCATCTCGCCAGTTTCGGCTGCGGTCCGGAATCCTTCGTTGCCGAAGTCATCCAACATGAGGCGAGCAAGCACGGCGACATGCCTCTGCTGTGCATCGACATTGACGAGCATTCGGCGGAGGCAGGGCTGACTACGCGTCTGGAGGCCTTCATCGACACGGTGGCCATGAGGAGCGGCGAGTATGCGCGTTACGTTCCCACATCTGGGCAACCTGTGGATACCCGTTAGGGCGTTCTTCTCTTCATTGGGTTTGGACGTGGTGGTCCCGCCTCCGACCACCAAGAGAACACTATCCATAGGGGCGAAGTACACTCCTGAGGGGGCATGCCTGCCGCTCAAGGCGACCGTGGGTAACTTCATCGAGGCGGCGGAGCTGGGGGCCGACACCATCTTCATGGTGGGAGGGATCGGGCCCTGCAGGCTGGGATACTACTGCGAGCTTCAGCGACACGCGCTGTCTAGAGCCGGAAGCAATGCGCAGCTCGTAGTGGTGGAGCCTCCTCGGAGGGATCCTCGGGGGCTGGTGCAAGCGCTGAGGACGGTCAAGCGCCGCGCCACGCTGCGACAGGTAGTAGAGGCAGGCCGGCTTGCGTGGGCCAAATTTGGGGCAGTGGATGCGCTGGACCAGGCAGCGAACATGGCGCGCTGGCGCGAAACGGCACCGGGAGAGGTGGACGCGGCCGTACACCGGGGGCTTGCGCTGCTGGACGCGGCCGAGACGTGCGATGCCGTGCTATACGCGGTGGAGCAGACGCTCCATGATGTGGCATGCCGCACAGAGGAACGGCTCGGACCCACGATGCGCGTGGGGGTTGTGGGCGAGATCTATGTGGTGATGGAACCCGCTGTGAACATGGATGTCTGCAGGAAGCTGGGCCGACTCGGGGTGCAGGTGGTCCAGCCGATCACATTCTCCCATTGGATCGAGGAGCACATCGTGGGCGACATCGCCCGACGGATGCCAAGGTCCAACATGCTGTCGCGGGCCCGCCCCTACCTGCGGCATTTCGTGGGAGGCCATGGAGTCGAAAGCGTGGGGCGCTCAGTCGATATGGCGCGGTCGGGCCTGGCCGGCGTACTGCACGTAGCGCCCATGACATGCATGCCCGAGATTGTGGCCCAGAGCATTCTTCCGCTGGTTAGTCAGTCTGAAGGTATTCCGGTGATGTCGCTCGCTGTGGATGAGCACACCGCCGATGTGGGATTCGACACCAGGCTGGAGGCGTTTTGCGATCTGCTGCAAGCCCGGCGGCGCCAAGCGGGAGAGGGGTCGTGCCCGTCAGTTTCCACCGGACGGTGGTCTATGCTATAATCGAGCGCAGGGGGTGGCGCCTTTGAGCGGCAGTGATATTCTGTATTTCCTGATAACCTTGCCGGTCCTCCTGTTTGCGCTGACGGTGCATGAATACGCGCACGCGCGCGTTGCAGTGAAGCTGGGAGACGGCACTCCTCGGTGGGAAGGGCGCCTCACGCTCAACCCCCTGGCTCACCTTGACCCCGTGGGGTTGCTCGCGCTGGTGCTCACCCGGCGCTTCGGATGGGCCAAGCCGGTCAGGGTTAACCCCATGAACTTCGAGAACCGCGATGCCGGAATGGTGATGGTGAGCCTCGCAGGCCCGGGCGCCAACTTGATTCTGGCCATGCTCTTCTCTATCATGGTGAAGTTCATATACGGTGCATACGGGTTTCGCGGAGGGACAATCCAGTTAGTAGCGGTGGCGCTCGACCAGGGAGTGTGGATCAACCTCGGGCTGGCCGTGTTCAACCTGATGCCCATTCCGCCGCTGGACGGTTCCAAGATACTGGCAGCGGTGCTTAGGGGCAATGCAGCGAGGCTCTACTATCAACTGGAGCAATACTCGTACATCATTCTTCTGGTGTTTATCGCTACTCCTGTGTCGACATGGATCCTCATGCCTATCATCGGAGCGCTGTACCGAGCGATTATGTAGAGGGTGGTTCGTTTGAAGAAAGGCCGAATATTCAGCGGGATGAGACCCACAGGAATGCTCCATCTGGGCAACCTCGTCGGAGCGCTCGCCAACTGGGTTCGTCTGCAAGACGACTACGAGTGTTTCTTTGCCGTAGTCGACTGGCATGCTCTCACCACAGGGTACCAGGATACGTCGATGCTCCGCGAGCACACCCGGCAGGTGCTCATCGACTTCCTTTCGGCGGGCATCGACCCCGAGCGCTCTGTCGTCTTCCGTCAATCCGACGTGAAGGAGCATGCCGAATTGCACTTGTTGCTCTCCATGATCACGCCTCTCGGGTGGCTGGAACGGTGCCCCACGTACAAGGAGCAGCTACAGCAGCTTTCCGAAAGAGAGATAACCACATATGGATTCCTGGGCTATCCTGTGTTGATGGCAAGCGACATACTCGTGTACAAAGCCGACACGGTGCCTGTAGGCGAGGACCAGCTGCCCCACTTGGAGTTGGCCCGGGAGATCGCGCGCAGGTTCAACTTCATGTACCAGCCGGTTTTCCCCGAACCTCAGGCCAAGCTCAGCCCGGTTGCGGTCCTGCCGGGAACGGACGGACGCAAAATGAGCAAGAGCTACGGAAATGCGATTCAGATGGCCGACTCGCCGGAGGCCATACGCGAGTCGGTGAAATCCATGATCACCGACCCTGCCAGGATACACAAGAGCGACCTGGGGCATCCGGATGTGTGCACGGTGTTCGCGTACCATTCGGCGTTCACGCCCGAGCTTGCCGAGGAACGCAGGGCCGAATGCGAACGGGCGCAGATAGGCTGCGTGGCATGCAAACGGCAGCTTGCCGATACTCTCGTCCTGGCGCTTGCTCCCGTGCATGAGCGGAGGAAGCGGCTTGAGTCCACCCCCGGGGTAGTCGAGTCGATCCTGGCAGAAGGCGCGGATCGGGCCAGGCCCGTGGCGGCGGCTACTCTTGAGGAAGTCCGTGCGGCCATGAGGATATGAGGGTAGACACCGAAGCCTTCTCCGGGCCGCTCGATCTGCTGCTGTCGTTGATAGAAAAGAAGCAGATCGACATATGCGAGGTATCCATCGGGGAGATCGCCGACGACTACCTAGAGCAGGTCTCTGCCATGGAATGGCTCGATATTGACCAGGCTGCCCAGTTTCTGGTGATTGCGGCGACCCTCCTGTACATCAAAGTGAGGGCGCTGCTCCCAGAGGAGGAGACGGACGATGAGCTGTCCGCCGCGGAGGAAGACATGCCCGACCCCCGCGCTGAGCTTGTTGCCCGCCTCATAGAGTATCGCCGCTTTCGCGATGCGGCCCGGCTCCTTGTGAGTATGGAGACGGTGGGTTCGCGTATGTACACGCGCCCCCCGCGTCGCTTGCCAACGCCCGCCGTCCGGGCCAATCCTGTGGAGGGCGTGACCGCGGACGATCTTCTCCAGGCCTACCTGGGCGCATCGTCAAGCATACCGGAGGAGTTCGCATATCTTCCAGCCGATGAGATACCCATAGCCAATCAGATGGTGGCGGTGCTCGTGCGCTTGGCGCGCCGGGGCAAGCTGGGGTTGTTTGAGTTCCTAGGCGGTGCGAGATCACGCCGGCTGATGATCTCTACGGTCCTGGCCGTCCTGGAATTGGTGCGGCGCGGTCGTATCTGCGCGACACAGCCGGCGCCGTTCGGCGAAATCTGGATGTTCTCGACATCGCAAGCGATGGGGGGTGTAACGGATGAACCTACCAGAAGCACAGGCAGCAATTGAGGCCATCTTGTTCGCCGCATCGTTTCCTCTGGCTGCAAAGGACCTTGCAGCTGCAATCGAGGTGGATGAGGATACGGTGGCCAAACTCCTCCGCGAGATTCGCGACAGGCATTCCGTCAAGCAGTCGGGCGTGGCGCTCAGAGATGTTGACGGCTCGTTCATCTTGATGAGCAAGCCGGAGTACGCCCCCTTCGTGGAGAATCTGTCGGCGAGGCAGCGCCCGCAACCACTGTCGCCCGCATCTTTGGAGACGTTGTCTATCGTGGCCTACCGCCAGCCCGTCACCAGAGGCGAGGTCGACCGGATCCGCGGCGTCTCCTCTGACTCAAGCATCGCCACTCTCACAGAGCGAGGGCTCATCTGCGAAGTGGGCAGACGGAACAGCGTTGGGCGTCCGGTCTTGTACGGCACCACCGACCAGTTCCTCATCTATCTTGGGCTCTCATCCCTTTCAGACCTGCCGCCTCTGCCCGAATCGGACGACGAATGAATACTGCCCGCGCTTCTAGCCAGACTACGAGCGGGAGTGGTCTTGATGCGCTGGGCTTCACTCACGCTGTGGGCGGGCGTGGCGCTCGCCGCCGGGCTAGCAGTCGCTTTCCGCTGGCCGCTGAGGTTCGACCTGTCCATCACACGGGGCGCGATGCGCACTCGGGCGACTGTCCGCGTCTCGCCATGGCCGTTCCTCGTCTCCATTCCCTTCTACCATAGAGATGTGCCGCCCCGCGCGGCCCGGGGCGCTCAATGGAACCCTGCGGACCTTCCCGAAACCCTGGGGAGGCTACGCCGAATGGTTCGCATGATCGCATCCGTCGCCTCGCTTGGCCACAAGCTAATCGAACTGACGTGGCACTCTTCGGTGGGCACAGGGGATGCGGCATGTACCGCTATCGCCTGCGGACAACTATGGACAATCAAGTCCGCCCTGGCGGCGTGGGCATACTCCAGATGGGGAAGGCGCCAAGGGCCGCCCGCAATCTCAGTGTCCCCGGCCTTCGACCAAACGCGTTTCCACACAGCTCTGCATCTAGTGGTGGAGACCAACCTGGCTGTGCTGCTTGGGGATGCACAGTTGCGTGCGGCTCTGATGTCGCTCCTGGCAATGCTGGGAAAGCGCCGGCGGAATGAACCGGCTGCAGGTCATGAATACTAGTGTACAGACTTATGCCTGCACATCGCGTGCGGGCCGGGGAGGAGAGAGAGCTTGCCCGACCATCCCATAGAGGGCCTGATGAAAACGACACTCGACAGCATCAGCCAGATGATCGACGTCAATACCATTCTTGGAGACCCCGTCGAGACTCCGGACGGCAACGTGATCATGCCCGTTTCCCGGGTTTCTTTCGGGTTCGCGGCGGGCGGATCCGATTGGAACAACGACCAGCAGCCCGAGCGCGCGGGCTCACCTTTCGGCGGAGGAGGGGGCGCGGGAGTCTCGCTGAGCCCAGTGGGTTTCCTTGTAGTCGGCAACAGGCAGGTTCGCTTCTTGCCGGTCACGTCAGACGCCGTGATCGACCGTCTGCTGGATGTGGTGCCCGATGTGCTCACCCGAATGGGCGCGATCCGCCCGCCGACTGGTGGAGCGCCTGGAGCTGTGGTATAATCCGGTAAGGCGCAAGCCCTATACGGCGGCCCTGGCTTGGGCAAGAGGGACAGAGGGTGCATGAACATGGCACAGCAATTTGCAGTGATCGGGCTTGGACGGTTCGGCATGAGCGTGGCGCGCACCCTCTCCGAACTGGCCCAGGAGGTCTTCGCCATTGACGTAAACGAAGAGAAAGTGCAGAGAATAGCGCCGACGGTGACGCACGCGGTAGTGGCCGATGTCACCGACATCGACGCCATGAGGTCCATCGGCATCCGAAATGTGGACGTAGCAGTGATCACCGTGGGAAGCGAAATCAAGGCCAGCATGGTGGGGACCATGGTCCTCAAGGAACTCGGAGTCCGCACCATAGTCGCCAAGGCCAACGACGATCTCCACGGCAAGGTGCTGGAGAAGCTGGGCGCCGACAAGGTTGTTTTCCCCGAACGCGACGGAGGCTGGCGGTTGGCCCGCCTGCTTACGTCGACCAACCTGATCGAGCAGATCGACCTGGATCCTGACTACAGCATAGTGGAGCTGACGGCCCCGGCCAGCCTGACGGGGAAGTCCCTGGCGGAGCTGGCCGTGCGGGCTCGGTTTGGCGTGTACATTATGGCCATCCGATCAGGCCGTGCGATGACGGTGGCGCCGGGCGCCGACGATGTTATCCATGAGGGCGATGTGCTTGTAGTCATCGGGCGCAACGATCTACTCCAGCGCTTCAGGAAGTCATGATGGCCGAGCGTATTCACAAGTTCCTGGCTCGATCGGGAGTGGGGTCGCGGCGCGCGTGCGAGCGGCTCGTCGCGTCCGGGCGCGTCACAGTGAACGGCGTGCAAGTCACCGCGCTGGGCACAGCAGTCGAGCCAGGGCGGGATGTCGTGGCTGTCGATGGGGAAGTGGCGCAGCCTCCTACCGACCATCTCTACCTTGCCCTCAACAAACCCCGAGGCGTTGTGACCACCGCCTGCGACACCCACCAGCGGCCCACAGTGCTCGACCTCGTCCCCAACATCGCTCGCAGGATTTACCCCGTTGGCAGGCTGGATATGGACTCCAACGGCCTGCTGATATTGACTGACGATGGGGAACTCGCCTTCGGATTGACCCATCCCAGCCGACAGGCGCCAAAGGTGTACCTAGTTCGTCTCGAGCGGCGGGCAACCCCGGATGAACTCGACCGTCTTGCACACGGCATTCAGCTGGCTGATGGTCCGACCATGCCCGCCAGCGCGCGCTTCGCAGACGGGTCGGGCAAGCTGGTCGAGATAGAGATGCGTGAGGGAAGGAAGCGCCAGGTGAGACGGATGTTCGCCGCTCTGGGCCATCGAGTCGTCCGCCTGACGCGTACCGGGTTCGGCTGCGTGCAATTGGGCCGTCTGGCAGAGGGCAGCCACCGCGAGCTCACACAGCGTGAGATCGAGGGGCTGAAACGGCTGTTGCAGCAGCGCGCTCAGGAAAGGCGCTGATGGCTTGTCGACGGCGAGTGTTGTAGCGGTGATCGGAGCGGGGGCCGCAGGCCTGATGGCTGCGGCTGCAGCGGCCAGCGCCGGAGCGAACGTCACCGTGTACGAGCGGAACAGAGTGGCCGGCCAGAAGATACTGGTGTCGGGAAAGGGCAGGTGCAACTTCACACGCGACTGCTCCGTGCAGGAACTGGTGGAGGGTTTCGCCCCACGCGGCGCATTCCTGTATTCAGCATTGTCCTCCCTCGGGCCGGCCCAGATGTGCAGTCTCATGGATAACCTGGGCGTACCGTACAAGATCGAACGCGGCAGAAGGGTGTTTCCCGCGAGCGATCGAGCGTACGATGTGCGGGATGCCCTGTACAATCGCGCCCTATCCAGCGGCGCCCGTTTCGCGTTCGGCCGGCGCATTGCCCGGCTCGCAACGGAAGGCGAGGCAATCGCAGGCGTAATCGACACACGCGGCGCGCAAGCAGACGCGAACGCTGTGATCATCGCCACGGGCGGCGCGTCTTACCCTGGCACCGGAAGCACCGGCGATGGATACGCTCTCGCAGTCCAGGCCGGCCATGGCGTGCACGAGCCCATGCCCGCTCTGGTACCCATAGAGACGGTTGAGACATGGCCAAGGGCGCTCGCAGGACTGTCGCTGCGCAATGTGGAGGTCACGCTGTTCGACGCAGAACAGGAGATGAGCCGCGAATTCGGCGAGATGCTGTTCACGCATTTCGGCGTGAGCGGCCCTATCATCCTCACCTTGAGCCGCGCAGTGTGTCAGGCCGCAAGGTCCTGCAGACGCGTCCAGCCCGGGCGCTTCAGTCTCAGCATCGATCTCAAGCCGGCTCTGGACCTGGCAACGCTGGATCGGCGCGTCCAGCGCGACCTTGTGGCCATGTCTCGAAAGCAACTGAAGAACTCCCTCGATCTGCTGTTGCCAAGAGCCCTCGTCCCGATGGTCATAGGGCTCGCTGGAGTTGATGGAAGCACACCTGCCAACCAGGTAACGGCGGCACACCGGGCAGCGCTGGTGAGAGCGCTCAAGCAGCTGCGCATGACGGTGCGAAGGCCCCGTCCTCTGGAGGAAGCCATCGTGACCTCAGGCGGAGTGGAATTGCGCCAGGTAGACCCGCGCACCATGGAATCGAAGCTCGTCTCAGGGCTGTTCTTCGCCGGAGAGGTCCTCGACGTGGACGGCCCAACCGGCGGCTACAATCTTCAGGCCGCGTTCTCCACTGGCAATCTGGCAGGGGTATCCGCGGCCGGGCGAAGGCAGGGGAAAAGTGGAATTGTCGCGCAGGCGTGACCTGGGAGCTGTACTGATCTCAGCAGCAGCGTTCTGCCTTGTCGTAGCGTGCGTGATCGTCCAGGCAATGATAGCTTCGGGGGGCATCGCACGCCGAAGCCTTCTCATTGAAAAGACAGAGGGCCAAGTAGTGTGGACATGGGATTCTGCTCGAGGCGACCGTGTTGCGCCGGCGGGCCCTGCCGCCGAATCGGGAGGTGTTCTGTTGGCTCTGCCTGAGGCGTTGGAGAGCATCATCGTGCTCGTTAACGGCCAGGCGGTCGCGGATTTCCGCTACACCCAGGCTGCAGTGGTTGTTCACAGGGGCGACCTTGTGGAGATCGAGATGGGAGAAGACTACTCACACGGCGGGGCAGGCGCTTCCTGGCTGCAAGTAGAAGTGGTAGATGTAACGCCCAACATCCGAGCGCCGCTGCCGGGTGTTCGCATACACCTGATGCCTGGCCGAACGGCCTTCGCGAACATTGTCATATAGATTCGAGCACCATTTTCAGCTGCAAGCAGAGGAATAGAGGTTCGGATGTAGAATAACAATTAATTGTGCACCGATAGGAGAGTCCGACAGCATGTCGCTTGAACGTTCGATCGCAATAGATGGACCCGCAGGCTCCGGCAAGAGCACAGTAGCCCGCATGCTGGCTGCAGCCCTAGGGTATAGATATGTGAGCACAGGCGACCTGTACCGCGCGCTCGCCCTGGAAGTGCTGAGGCGAGGCGTGGATCCGTACGACGAAGGGTCTGTGGTGAAGGTTGCGCAGTCGATGTCGGTACGTGTGGAACCCGTGGCTGACGGTGCCCAGCGTACGCTGGTTGGAGGCGAGGATGTCTCGTCCTTGATACGCAGCGCGCAGGTTGAGTCCATCGTCTCGCCGGTCTCGGTGTATCCGGCGGTGCGCGTGCACATGGTGCAGCTCCAGCGAGCGATGGCCGTAGATGCGGACGTAGTAATGGACGGGCGCGACATCGGCGCCGTAGTGCTGGCCGAGTCGCGCTGCAAGTTCTTCCTCACAGCGTCGGCCCGCGAACGCGCCCGCCGGCGTCAACGGGATCATGCGGCGCAGGGCAGGCAGGTTGCGCTGGACGAAGTTCAGGCGGAGATTGCCCAGCGCGACACGATCGACAGCACACGCCCGGTATCGCCGCTCACCGTGGCGCCCGATGCGATCGTAATAGACTGCACTGCCATGAGTCCCACGGAAGTGGTCGGCAGGATGCTGCAGGTGCTCGGGAGGTCCAACGCTTGTTCTACTCCATCATCAGAGCGCTCTTGAGAGTGTATTTCCATCTGTTCTACGGCTTCAGAGTAACTGGCCTGGAGAACGTGCCGATGGTGGGTGCAATTATAGTGGTCGCAAATCACGTCAGCGGCCTCGATCCTCTGGCCCTGGGCGCTGCGTGTCCCAGGCCGCTGCGGTTCATGGCCAAAGCGGAGTTGTTTGACAATCCGATCACGGCTGCGATTCTGCATGGCCTTCGCGTCTTTCCGGTCAAGCGAGGGCAGGTGGATCGCGAAGCCTACCGCACTTCCATGGGGATTCTCAATGCCGGTGAGGCCCTGGGCATCTTCCCGGAAGGCACGCGCAGCAAGACAGGCGAACTCCAGCCGGCTCATCCGGGAGCGGCACGGTTCTCTCTTGCGACGGGAGCCGCGGTTGTGCCCGCTGCAGTTGTCGGCACGTTCCCGGAGCATCGCAGAGGCATAAGCAGGTTTCGCAATGCGAAGGTGAGAGTGGTATTCGGCGCCCCCATGCAGCCGGCGAACTCTGCCGAGGCGCGAGTATCCAGAGAAGACACCGACCGACTCGCCCATGAGATAATGGAGCGAATTCAGGAGCTGATCGCAGCCAGCATGATGGCATGACACTGCAAGGAGTGTGCACACTTGAAACTCTTCATTGACAGCGCCAATATCGAAGAAGTGCGTCAAGCAGCTGATATGGGGATCATAAGCGGAGTAACGACCAACCCGTCTCTCGTGGCCCGGGAGGGCCGAGATTTTCACCAGGTGGTGATGGAGATATGCCAGCTGGTGGACGGGCCGGTGAGCGCCGAGGTGATCAGCCTCGAGGCCGAGGCAATGGTGCAGGAGGCCGTTGAAATCGCGGCCTGGTCTCCCAACGTGGTTGTCAAGATCCCGATGACCGTAGAAGGACTGAAGGCCGTTCGGAATCTGACCGCTCGGGGCATCAGCACCAATGTCACGCTGGTTTTCTCGTCAAACCAGGCTCTTCTGGCGGCGAGGTCGGGCGCGACTTACGTCAGCCCCTTCGTGGGCCGGCTGGACGACATAAGCTCAGACGGCATGAGCGTGGTCGCTGAAACCGCGGCCATCTTCGACATGCACGACATAGATACCCAGATCATCGCTGCGAGTATTCGTCACCCGCTGCACGTTACGAGAGCCGCTCTGGCCGGAGCCGACATAGCCACCGTGCCTTACGCTGTTCTCATGCAGATGGCAAAGCACCCTCTCACCGATGCTGGAGTAGCGAGATTCATCGCAGACTGGGAAAAGGCGCGCAGGAAGTGACGGTCGGAGGGGTTCGAATCAGCCTCGCCGAGCATGCGGGATTCTGCGCAGGGGTAGAGCGCGCGGTCCGCATTGCGCGCGAAACCGGCGAGAAGGCTATCCAGACTGGTTCTGCCGGCGTTGTCACTTTGGGGCCTCTGGTGCACAACCCTGCTGTGGTCGCGAGCCTTCTGCGCTCTGGTGTGCAGCAGGTCGGTTCGGTTGACGAAGCCCGGGGCCGCATCGCCATTATTCCGTCGCATGGCCTTTCTCCCGCCGCCCGGCAAGACGCGCGAGAGAAAGGATTGTCACTGGTAGATGCCACCTGTCCTCACGTTCTGCGAGTGCAGCAAGAGGTGGCGAACGCGCATAAGGATGGCCAATTCGTGGTGCTCGTGGGCGATAGGCTTCATCCCGAGGTGCGTGCGGTTGTCCCGTTTGCCGATGGGAGAATAGCCGTAGTCTCGGGGGGCGGGGAAGCAACGTCCATCGAGCTTCCGGAGGCGCCGATCACCGTAGTTGCGCAGACGACTCAGACGCTGTCGACTGTGGAAGCGGTGGTAGCCGCCATCGCCGCCCGGGGCAAGCAGGTCAGGCTGGTCAACACGATCTGCCCTGCGACATCCCTCAGGCAGGAGGCTGCCAGGCGGCTTGCTCGCGAAGTCGACCTCATGGTCGTCATCGGCGGTCAGACCAGTGCCAATACCATGCGGCTAGCGGAGGTATGCAGCGACACCGGCGTCAGGGTGCTCAAGATCGAAAGCGCCGACGAACTCGACGCACACGCTGTGCGAGTTCCGGGCACGATCGGCGTCACCGCGGGAGCATCCACGCCCAGTTGGGTAATCGAGGAGGTCATGGACGCTATGAACGAGATCATCGAAGGAAACCCGGAGGACGTTCGCCAGTCAGAGCAACAAGCCGAGCAGGCCGAGAAGGTCGAGGCGGCAGCTGGGGAAAGCTCAGGGCCAGAAACGACTGCGACAGAGAGTGCGCCGCCGGAATCTCTGGTCGAGGCCGAGGCTGTGACTGAGGCTGTGCCTGAGACTATGACTGAAGCTGCGGCTCCGGCCGAGTCTGAGGCGGAGACGACTGCGGCAGAGAGTGCACCGGCGGAGTCTCTGGTCGAAGACGAGGCCGTGGACGAGACTATGAGTGAAGCTGCGGCTCCGGCCGAGTCTGAGGCGGAGACGAAACCCGCCGCCGCCACGCGTGTGGGACCGCCCGAGCCGGAGACGCTCAAGGCGCGCGTAGAGGAGATCTACGACGACCGCGTCATCGTTCAGCTCGAGACGGGCGAGACTGCTACCATCGTGCTCAAGAGCCTCACCGCCGATGTGATCGCCCATCCTTCCGAGGTGGTCGCTCCCGGCGAGGAGATACAGGTGGTCTTGGAAAAGCACAGCCGGGGCTCCGATACTCTGTTCGCCTCCAAAAGGCAAGCGGACCGCCTCCTTCTGTGGAATCGACTGGAGAACGCGAAAGAAACCGGGGAGATCATCGAAGGCAAGGTCACCGAGGCCGTCAAGGGCGGATTAGTGGTAGACATCGGCGTACGGGGATTCGTCCCTGCATCGCAAGTGGGGCGCAGGTTCGTCGAGGATCTCAGCGTTTATGTGGGGCAAGAGCTGAAGATGAAGGTGCGCGAGGTCGAGCGTCTACGCTCCAATGTAGTGCTGTCGCAGCGCGACTATCTGGAGGATCAGGAGAAACTCGCCCGGGAGCGCGCGTTCGAAACGCTCGAGCGTGGCCAGGTAATCACGGGCGCCGTCACACGTCTTGCGGTGTTCGGCGCGTTCGTCGACATCGGCGGTGGAGTCGAAGGGTTGCTTCACATATCCGACATCGCATGGTCAAGGATAAAGCATCCTGGAGAAGTGCTGTCGGAGAATCAGCAAGTGCAGGTACTAGTGCTGAACGTGGACCGTGAACGTCAGAGAATCTCCCTTGGCTACAAGCAACTCCAGCCGGACCCGTGGGAGAACGTCTCGAAGCGGTTCGCAGTTGGCTCTGTAGTGACTGGAACCGTTACGAAACTGGTGGAGTTCGGCGCATTCGTGAGCCTTGACGAGGGCATCGAGGGTCTGGTCCACATCTCACAGCTTGCTGACAGGCGCATCGCCAGGCCGGACGAGGTCGTGGCGGTGGGGCAGACGGTCACCATTAAGGTGATAGGCCTCAGGGAGCAGGAGCACCGCATCAGCCTCTCAATCCGGCAGGCGATCGAAGAAGGCGAGCGTAACGAGTACCGCAAGTACATGAAGGACAACCGGGCAGATGATGGTGTCACCATCGGCGACCGACTGGCGTACGACCCCAGCAAGTTCAAAGGCGGCGCCGAGACCGATGACGAGTAGTCCCTCATAAAGGCTTTGAAGTGGTGTTTCGTTGACACTCATACTGCCTTATGCTAGACTGGCTCTGGCCATCTGCCCCGGAACTTGCCGTGGGCAGATGGCGTTAAGGCTAAATGAGATGTCAGTGTGGACGGAGTTGCAAAGGGGGATGCCAAGGCATGTCTAGGCGCAAGAGCGATCTCATCCCAGTCATCGCAGTGGTGGCAGCTCTGGTTGTTGTCGCAATAGCGTGGGTCGTCGTCACCCGGACGACGGCCGTTGCCATCGTCAACGGTCAGAGGATTACTCGCCGCGCGTTTGTCAGCAGGCTAGAGCAGGCGACCGGCGAGCAGGTTTTGTCGGATCTCATCAACGAGCAGCTGATCAGGCAGGCGGCGAAGCAGGCAAAGGTGACGGTGACTCAACCTGAGGTCGAGGCGGAGATAGACAAACTACGTGAGCAAGTGGGGCCCAGTTTTGACTCGATGTTGGCCCAGTACGGGATGACCGTCGATGACCTCAGAAAGAACATGGACCTGAACCTGCTGGTTTTCAAGATCTCCACGAAGGACATCACGGTCGGCGACGATGCACTCATGGCCTTCTTTGAGGAGAACAAGTCCGATTACGACCAGCCCGAGATGGTGAAGGCTAGCCATATCTTGGTAGAAAGCGAAGAGAAGGCGAAGGAAATCCAGACGAAGCTGGCCGAAGGGGCCGACTTCGCAGAGCTGGCCCGCGACGAGTCCAGCGACCCGATGTCGGCGGCTGAAGGCGGCGACCTGGGATTCTTCGCGCGCGGGCGCATGGTGCCCGAGTTCGAGAAGGCGGCTTTCGCAATGTCGGCCGGCCAGACCAGCGGGATAGTCAAGTCTGAGTACGGCTACCACATCATCCGAGTGACCGACAGGAAAGACGCACATGAGGCCACATTCGAAGAGGTTCGGGGCGACATTGAGCGCACCATCAAGGGGCGCCAGGCCAAGAGCGCCCAGGAACTCGCATCCGAATTGAGGCTTGAGGGCGATATCACCATCACTGACTCGAAATACAAGGATCTTGGAACTACAACGCCTTTCGGCGCAAACTAAAAGGTGGGAGCGCGGAGAGGGGAGTTGCGCTCTCCTCTCCGTTTTCGTATCTTGCGGAGGTTTCACATGATCGCTTCCGCCGTGGTCGCTAAGGTGGAGCCAGGCAGCCGGGCAGAGCTGGCAGGCATCGCTTCCGGCGACACGCTAATCTCAATCAACGGCCACTCGGTGCGCGACATCATCGACTATCAGTACCACGTTGCCTCTCCCAGCGTTCATCTGGAGGTCACGAGGCCTGACGGATCGGCGTTCGGCGTAACCATCGATAACGATTATGATACACGTCTGGGCATCCGCTTCGAGGAGCTGGTGTTCGACGGCGAGAAGCGCTGCGCCAACAGCTGCGTCTTCTGCTTCATCGACCAGTTGCCTCCGGGAATGCGACACAGCGTGTATTTCAAGGATGACGACTACCGACTTTCGTTTCTGCAGGGCAATTTCGTAACACTCACCAATCTTCGGGATTCCGATGTTGAGAGGATCATCAGCCTTCGGCTATCGCCGCTGTATGTTTCGGTGCACGCTACTGACGAGCAGATACGGCGCGCGCTCCTAGGAAGGAGTCATGCCCGTACCAGGCCGGTGCTGCCCACTCTGAGGCGGTTCGCCCAAGGCCGAATTGAGTTTCATGCGCAGGTGGTTCTGGTTCCCGGGCTGAATGACGGAGCGGCGCTAGAGCAAACCATCGCCGACCTCGCGAGGCTTTGGCCCTGGTGCGCCTCGTTGGGCGTTGTGCCCGTTGGGCTCACCTCTCACCGGCAGGGCCTTGAGAGGTTGGAGATGGTCGATTCCAATCTGGCTCGGAAGGTCGTCGGCCAAGTCCACGCTGCGCAGCGCCACTCACTTGCAGAGCGGGGAGCGCGGTTCGTGTTTGCCGCGGACGAGTTCTACTATCTTGCTCGTCAGGAGATGCCCGCTGGCAACGAGTATGAAGATTTCCCGCAGCTCGAAAACGGAATCGGCCTATCGCGCCTGTTCCTGGATGAATTCGAGGAGGCTGAACGGAGCCTGCCGCAGCGGGTGGCCGATCCTGTGAGTTTTACGGCCGTCACGGGAGTACTCGGAGCGCAGGCCATAGCTCCGGCATGCAACAGGCTCAACAGAATCGAAGGCGTCAATGTGAATTTGCTTGCTGTACCGAACAGGTTCTTCGGCGAAGGCGTGACAGTGTCCGGCTTGGTGGTTGGGGCGGATATCGTAGCCGCGCTGAACCAGGCGAAGTCGTCGCAGACGGCGAGCGCCCGGTTTCCCGGCGACTTCGTGGCCATCCCAGATGTAATGCTCAGGCGAGGCGAGAGGCGCTTCCTAGACGACATAACCCCGGACGATATCGAGCGAGCCACAGGAACAGCGGTGAAGATCGTCCATGCATCCGCTGGAGGGCTTGCTGGATGCGTCACGCAGCCGGACGGGCCAGATTGGGAGGTCGGGTAAGATGGCGAGGCCGCTGGTGGCAATTGTGGGGCGACCCAATGTGGGCAAATCAGCCCTCTTCAATAGGATCATCCGAACGCGGGCATCCATAGTCGACGATATGCCGGGAATCACGCGAGATCGCCTTTACGCCCAAGCCGAATGGTGCGGCCGAGCCTTCACTTTGATCGATACGGGAGGCATCGAGGCGTGCCCTGACGACAGCATCGCGGCGCAGGCTCGAAGGCAGGCGCAGATGGCGATTGAACAGGCTGACACAGTGCTCTTTGTGGTTGACGCGCGCACGGGGATTACATCCGAAGACGATGATGTAGCCGACATCCTGCGAAAATCCGGCAAGCCGGTCATCGTGGTCGCTAGCAAAGTCGATGACCCATCCCACATGGACTACGGCCTGTACTCTCTGGGTCTGGGCGAACTCCTTCCAACATCCGCTGTTCACGGCACCGGCATCGGGGATCTGCTCGACGCGGTCGTACGGTCGTTCCCTGATGATGAAGGCCAGCCCGAACAGGATGAGGACGCGATCAGAGTGGCCGTCATAGGCCGACCGAACGTGGGCAAATCATCGCTGGTCAACCGCATCTTGGGGGAAGAACGCTCCATCGTGAGCGAAGTGCCCGGAACCACCAGGGACGCTGTGGACGCGATTTGCGAATTCGAGGGCAATAGGTACATAATAGTCGATACCGCCGGCATTCGAAGGAGAGGGCGTGTCGACGTCGGCATCGAGAAGTACAGCGTGCTCCGAGCGCTGGGAGCTGTCGAAAGATGCGATGTGGCAATAACCGTGGTTGATGGAACCGAGGAACCCTCCGCTCAAGACACAAAGATAGCCGGGTACGCCCATGAAGCCGGGAAGGCCGCCGTAGTGGCCGTCAACAAATGGGACATAGTCGAGCGAGACGACACTACCGCTCGGGATTTCGAACAGAAGCTCCGATCCCTCTTGAGTTTCATGCCATACGCTCCCATTGTGTTCGTATCCGCGCTCACCGGGAGGAGAATAGGCAATCTGCTCGGAGCCGTCAAGTCCAGTTCCGCTCAGCACAGAAAGAGAGTGCAGACCGCCATGGTCAACCGAGTCGTGCAAGACGCGGTGCTGCGGAATCCGCCGCCTCCTGATCACGGTCGGGAGATCCGGATGTACTATGCTACACAGGTGTCGGCTGGGCCGCCGCGGTTCGTCGTGTGGGTGAACCGACCTGAGTGCGTTCACTTCTCCTACAAGCGCTACCTGGAGAACGCATTGCGCGATGCATTCGGTTTCTCCGGAACACCCATTCGGGTCCTGCTGAGGCAGAGGGATTAGCATTGGCAAAGGCTGGTGAAGCTGATGAGTCCCCAACCGTTGCTGGTTGTGGTCCTATCATATCTGGTCGGATCGATTCCATTCGGGGTCATTCTCGGAAGCCGGCTGGCTGGCGTGGACATCCGCAAGTACGGAAGCGGCAACACCGGCGCCACCAACGTCCTGAGAACACTTGGGTTTCCTTTTGCGGCCTCTACCTTTGTGCTCGACACGCTCAAGGGCGCGTCCGCAGTGTGGATGGCGCGTCTGGCAGGCTTGGGCCCAGGCTGGACCGCCGCAGCCGGAGCGGCTGCGGTAGCCGGGCATAACTGGCCCGTGTGGCTGCGTTTCAGAGGCGGCAAGGGCATCGCCACTACGTTCGGGTTCGTGCTGCTGGCCATGCCGCCGGTAGGGGCTATGCTCGCCGTGGTCTGGGTAGCTGTCGTAGCGGCATGCCGATACGCCTCTGTCGCTTCCATGGTGGGTGTTGCGGCAACTCCGTTTGCTGCCCTGCTTGGGGGCTACCCCCGCGAGTACGTCGCGGTATGCGCGCTCTTCGCTCTGAGTGCCGTGATCAGACACAGGTCCAACATTCGACGGCTGCTTTCGAATACAGAGAACAAGTTCGGCGTGAAGCTCAGGTAGCTCCGGGCAGGAATCAGCTGCACGACCGTCGAATTACTGATCACTTTGCCCCGAAGTCGGCATACCCCGGGGGTGGGTTGGTTGTCGTCAACATGCGAAGAATGCGAGCGCATTCGCGCTCTCATTGAACAGCTGGAGGCCATTGAGCGCGAAGTGGCCTGCGTGGATCCCGGGCGCCGGGATAAGGCGGTCGAGCAGGTGGCCAGCCTCAAAGGTCAACTGCTCGACGTTCTTTCTGACGTTCTGGCCAGCGGCGACGGCGCGATGCGGCGCGCTGCTGCTTATGGTCTCTCCAAACTGCAGGATCTGCATTCCGTTCCACTGCTCGTCGCGGCGCTAGGCGATTCCGATGAAACCGTGCGCGGGTGGGTAGTGGAGGCTCTTGCTGCATGCAGTGGTTCGCTTGTGGTGGGTCCGCTCGTGCGTGCGCTAGCCGACCAAAGCGTATATGTGTACTACAGCGCATGCAACGCGCTCAAAGCGATCAGGGCCGACGATGTCTGGCCCGCCCTCGAGGAGCACCTGCAATCGCCTGAGGCTACAGTTAGAAAGCGCATTGCCAAGCTACTAGGCGACATGGGCGAGTACAAGGCCGTGCCGCGCCTGGTGAGCCTGACCCGGGATTCCGACCCCGGAGTCCGGTATGAAGCCGTGGAGGCCTTGCGCAAAATCGGCGACAGTCGCGCAGTCGATGCCCTTATAGGATGTCTTAACGACGAATCGCACGAGGTGCGCTGCGGCGCGGTTCAGGCGCTGAGGTGGGCCGGCGACCTGCGCGCTGTTGAGCCCCTTGTGGCAGTGTGCGTGGAGAACGAGGAACTGCGTCTCCTGGCAATACAGGCGCTGCGCGAAATCGCGGGAGACGAAGCCATAAGCCCGGTGGTGCATGCGCTTCGTCAGTCTCGTGAGCTCGTGCGCGCCACTGCAACCGAGATACTTGGTACCTCACAACGATCCAAGAGAGCCGGCGTCAGCTGAGCAAAACCACGGAGGATGACCCTGCAATGAACCTGTTTTTGCGTAATATGGGGCTACTGATCATGGCTACTCTGCTTGGCGCAGTCATCGGGCTTGACCGCGAAAGACAAGGCAAGTCCGCGGGCCTGCGCACACACTCCCTGGTCTGCCTGGGGTCAGCGCTCATCACCATGGTTGGGATCTACGGGTTCGGACCATCCGGCGGAGGGCTGCGGGATCCGGCGCGATTGGCAGCTCAGATAGTGAGCGGCATTGGCTTCCTGGGCGCAGGCACGATAATGCATGAAGGTTTGACCATCAAAGGGCTCACCACTGCAGCCAGCCTGTGGACTACTGCAGGTATTGGGCTGGCCGCCGGCGCCGGACTGGTGTGGCCGGCCATCGCCGCCACCGCCCTGGTCGAAGTCGTGCTGATCTTCTTCAACCGGCTTGAAGAGAAGTATCTCCCCCACCGAGACACTGTGCTGCGTATTACCGCAATCGACAGGCCCGGCCTGCTCGGGGAGGTCGCCACGATCGTCGGCGGGATGCGTCTGAATATTGTGGCAAGCGATATCGAACTGGATCGCGGCGACTCCATGGTCCGGATAGAGATTGTCATGGGGCGCAGCATGACGTCAGCTGCAAGCCATGCGCTCCATACCGACCTGCTTCAGAGAGTTCTGGCTCTGTCAGGGGTTCTGAGGGCGGAGGTCGACAACTGGTAGAAGGGGGTATGCCTATCTTTCGAATCCTTATCTCCAACGACGATGGCATCGCAGCGCCGGGCCTGGCAGCCCTGGTTCAATCGGTATGCGACATCGGCGGCGAAGCGTGGGTGTGTGCGCCGGACCGGGAGCGCAGCGCCATCAGCCACGCGTTGACGATGCGGTCTCCCCTCCGGGTGCGCCGCGTCCAGCTGCCCGGGGTGTCCACGACCGCCTGGTCTGTAGACGGAAGCCCTGCCGATTGCGTTAAGTTGGCTCTGGAGGAGCTGATGCCCGAGAGACCCGATGTGGTGCTGGCAGGCGTCAACCGCGGGCCCAATCTGGGCACTGACATCCTTTACTCAGGCACGGTAGCCGCTGCAGCCGAGGGAGCGCTGGCCGGGATACCCTCCATTGCAGTATCGACGGTCTCCTACGAACCTTCTGACTATTCGCCGGCGGCCAGTGTAGGCGCAACCCTGGCTCAGCTGGTCGCTGTCCGCGGGCTTCCAGCCGGAGTGGTTCTCAACGTCAACGTGCCTGATGGCGTCAGGCTGGGCAGAATACTCGTCACGAGGATGGGCATCCAACGCTACTCAAACATCTTTGAGCGACGGGTTGACCCGCGCGGCGAGGTCTACTACTGGCTGTGCGGCAGCCCTGAAGCGGCGGAACCCGGCAATGGCCTCGACACCGATGCGGTCGCCTCGGGCGCAGTGTCGGTGTCGCCCATCAAGTTCGACATGACTGACGATGCGGCGCTGCGCGTGCTGAGTAGGTGGGACATTCGCATATAGCCCCGCATAGCATAGACGGGTGATGCGCTGTGGGGTTCTGCTTGACCTTGGCGTCTGCGCTCGCGGCGGCGATTGCTCTGGCGGTGGTCTGGGCCAAGTCTGCAAAGGCCGACGACCCCGAGTGGCGGCATGCTGCCCTGGCACGTGGGTTCCTGTTGGTGGCGGGCATGGCTTATGCGCTTCTGGCATGTCGCGCTACCGTGACGGTGTTCAAGGAGGTCTTCAGCCGCTGGCCGAGGTGACCAAGTACTGATGGTGGTGAACGTATTGACTCACAGCAAGATGAAAGTGGCACTGCTTCAAGGCGGTTCTTCGAGCGAAAGGGAGGTTTCGCTCAAGTCCGGCGCACAGGTAGAGGCGGCTTTGCGCCGACTCGGGCATGACGTGACGGTTATCGATCCTGCAAGAGATGGCGTGGAGATGTTGGTCGAATCGCGCCCGGACGTGGCTTTCATAGCGCTCCACGGCCGGTATGGAGAGGACGGTTGCGTTCAGGGCGCCCTGGAGATGCTGGGGATTCCGTATACAGGCTCCGGTGTGCTGGCGAGTTCGGTTGCGATGGACAAGACTGTCTCGAAGACACTGTTTGTCGCTGCCAACGTCCCGACTCCACCCTATATCGTCGTACGCCGCAGCGACGACGCCGAGCTTACGCGTGAACGCGCCTTAAGCATCGGGCTTCCGTTCGTCGTTAAGCCTTCATCGCAAGGATCCACGGTGGGCATCACGATAGTGAGAGAGACAGCCACCCTTGCCAACGCGCTTGGGCTTGCTTTCAGATACGATCCGGAGGCGTTGATCGAGAAGTACATTGCCGGCGTCGAGGTCACCGTGGGCGTGTTGGGCACTCGCACTCCCCGGGCCCTTCCAACGCTCGAAATTGTCCCGAAGAACGAGTTCTACGACTGGGACTCCAAATACACGCCCGGCGGATCTGAGCACATAATACCGGCCAGAATACCCGAAGCCTCACGAGCCGAGTGCGAAAAACTTGCGGTGGAGGCCCACATGTCCCTGAAGTGCCGCGGCTACTCCAGGGTCGACATGATAGTTGAACCTTCGGGCCAGACATGGGTGATTGAAGTCAACACATTGCCCGGACTGACCCAGGTCAGCCTGTTGCCAGATGCCGCGAAGGCAGAGGGCATCTCCTTCGACCAGCTCATACAGGTCATTCTGAACAGCGCCTTCGACGAGTAGTTGCGTTCCGCAAGTGTGACGACAGCCGGAGTGCCTGGGGGTCTGCGCCCCAGAGCCCCAGGGTCCCGGCTGTTGATTGAATGTCGGCCATGTACGATATAATGGAAGCAGGTGCCGATACGCGGGCACCGAGCGCTATCGCTGAGGAGGGAAATGCCGGTGCGTGAACCCGCAATCGACCTTGAGCACCTCAGCGCAGACCTCCGAGTGGTTCTGGACTCCATCAATGAAGGCGTACACATAGTCGACACAAGCGGCGTCACTGTCTTCTACAACAAGGTGGCGGCAGGTCTCGACAACCTCAACCCGACCGAAGTGGTCGGCCATCACATTCTGTCCGTGTTCCCGTCGCTGTCCGAAGATACCAGCACTCTCCTGTCAGTTCTGCGCACTGGGCGGCCCGCGCCCGTGCGCCAGCAGACGTTCGCTAACTTCAAAGGCGACACCATCACCACCATCAACTCATCGCTTCCCATTTACAGCGGCGCGAGGCTGGTGGGCGCCATCGAGGTGTCCCGCGATGTCACGCTCGTGAAAACCCTGGCCGAACGGGTTGTCGACCTCCAGGCTCAGCTGCTGGCGGAGGGCGATGGCTCAGGGGCTGCGCGACGACTGTCGGGAGCGGGCGCGGCCAGGTACACCTTCGACGATGTGGTCGCGGCAAGCCAGCCCATGCTGCAAGTGGTGGAGCGCGCTAAGCGAGCGGCAGCCGGCAGCTCTTCCGTAATCGTCGGGGGAGAGACAGGGACCGGAAAAGAAGTCATAGTCCAGTCCATACATAGCGCAGGTCCAAGAGCCAATCGACCGTTCATCGCGCAGAACTGTGCGGCGCTTCCCGATACCCTGCTTGAGGGGATTCTGTTCGGAACGGCAAAGGGCGCATTCACAGGAGCATGCAACCGGCCCGGTCTGTTCGAGGTGGCCAACCACGGCACAATTTTCCTCGACGAGGTGGATGCTATGCCGCTGCCGCTGCAGGCCAAGCTCCTCAGGGTGCTGCAAGAGGGCGCGCTCAGGAGGATAGGGGAATCCTCAGAGCGAAAGATCGACGTGAGAGTGATCTCGGCCACATCATGCAGCCCGTCTCAGGCCGTGGAGCGAGGGCTCGTGCGCCGTGACCTCTTCCACAGGCTCGGAGTGATCATCATAGAGATACCTCCGCTCCGCGAGCGGAAGGATGACATCCCAGCGCTCACCCAGCATTTCTTGAGAAGATACAGCGCTCAGTTCGGCGTGGGTGTCAGGGGCGTGTCCTCGCAGGTCATGGAGGTCTTCATGCATCACGCGTGGCCCGGGAATGTTCGCGAGCTGCAACATGCGGTAGAAGCGGCGGTTCAGATGTCGCAAGGGCCGCTGATCGGCATTGAGCACCTGCCTCCCCATATCGGGCAACCCAACGGCCGCGCCTGGGGCCGCTCGACCATATCCGGCGCGGCGGTCGAAGGAGGCGGGGGGAGCGGCGAGGAGGAGGGCGCAGCCGAACGCCACGTTGAGCTCGTTCCCGCACTACAGCAGCTGGAGGGGAACATGCTCCGCTTCGCGCTTGATTCGTGCGGAGGCAACATCTCAGCCGCAGCGCGGCAACTGGGGATCCCGCGCCAGACACTACAACACAAACTGAAGCGCCACAGCATCACATCTTCCACTACGTGACAGATCCAACCGACCATTGATGCCCACAAATGGGCAATTGCCCGATTCACGGCAGCTATCGCATGTCTTAATGCCCATGTAGAACAGGGATTCGTGTTGGCACGAGTCTTGCGATACCTATCGTCTGAAAGCCATGATGGGAGGTTCGCCACATGCCCACAGGATGCAAGTACGGAACCCACAGGGTAATAGAGCCTGCCGGCGTCATGCCGCAGGCAGCGTGGAAAATCGATAACACAATGGAGATCCGCGACAATGAGATCCTCATTCGTGTGCAGACCCTGAACATCGACGCCGCAAGTTTCACTCAGATCAAAAAAGAGGCAGAGTATGACGATGCCAGGATCGGAGAGATCATGACGGGCATCGTAGCCAAGCGCGGCAAGCATCACAACCCGGTCACTGGATCGGGCGGCATGCTGATCGGATCGGTGGAGCAAGTGGGGCCTGCGCTGGTCGGCAAGACCGATCTGGCGTCGGCCGACAGGATCGCCACCCTGGTATCGCTGTCGCTCACACCGCTTGTGATCGAGAAGATCCTCAAGGTTCATCAAGACACCGACCAGGTGGACATCGAGGGACACGCCATCCTGTTTGAGAGCGGGATATACGCCAAGCTGCCCAGCGACATGCCCGACAGCCTGGCACTGGCTGTGTTGGACGTCGCCGGCGCCCCGGCGCAAACGGCTAAGCTGGTCAAGCCCGGCGACACCGTGCTCGTCGTCGGCGCAGGCGGGAAGTCGGGCCTGCTCTGCCTGTACGAGGCGCGCAAGCGCGCCGGAGTCACTGGCAAGGTGGTAGCTCTAGCGCACTCCGCAGCCAGCCGCACCAGGGCCGAATCGCTGGGCTACGCAGATGTGGTGCTTGCCGGAGACGCCACCCGTCCGCTCGACATTATGCGCATGATCGAAGCCGCCACCGGCGGGAAGCTGGCCGATGTAACGATCAATTGCGTGAACATTCCGGGGACAGAGATGTCCTCCATCTTGTGCACCAAGGAAGGCGGCCTGGTCTACTTCTTCAGCATGGCCACGAGCTTCACAGCGGCCGCCCTTGGCGCCGAAGGCGTCGGCCATGACGTGACCATGATAATCGGAAACGGCTACACGCGTGGGCACGCGCAGATTGCGCTTGCTACCCTACGAGAGAGCCCGAAGCTGTGCCGGATGTTCGAAGAGCTGTATGCCAGATAGATGCGCATGATGCGGATGCGGAGGTCCTGAGTATGTGGGAGAGTGCCGCAAGCGAGCAATGGCGGGACTGGCAATGGCAACTGCGGAACAGAATCACCAGCCTGGAGCAGCTGCACGGCGTTGTGACGCTCACTCCTGAAGAGGAAGAGGGCGTCGCAAAGTGCCTGGCCAGGCTGCGCATGGCGATAACGCCTTACTACGCGAGCCTCATAGATCCCGACGATCCCAACTGCCCCGTCAGAAGGCAGGCCATCCCGGTGGTTCAAGAGCTTCACCTAGGAGACTCCGACATGGCCGATCCGCTTGATGAAGATGTCGACTCTCCGGTGCCTCACGTGACGCACAGGTATCCTGACCGGGTCCTGTTCCTGGTGACTTCGGTCTGTTCCATGTACTGTCGCCACTGTACCAGGCGAAGGTTCGCCGGCCACACCGACAGAGCGATATCCCGCGATGAGATCATGGAAGGCGTCCGCTACGTGCAGAACACGCCGCAGATCCGGGATGTTCTCATCTCCGGCGGAGACCCGCTAACCCTGACAGACGATGCACTGGAGTTCATAGTCCGCGAACTTCGGGCAATACCGCACGTGGAGATAATCAGGATCGGAACGAGAACGCCAGTGGTCATGCCGCAACGCATCACAGACGAGCTGTGCGCTATGCTCAAGAAGTACCACCCGATCTGGCTGAATACGCACTTCAATCACCCCAAGGAGATCACTCCCGAGTCGCGCCGCGCATGCGAAATGTTAGTTGACGCCGGCATACCCGTAGGCAACCAGAGTGTCCTGCTCAAGGGCGTGAACGACTGTCCGCACATCATGAAGAAGCTTGTGCACGAGCTGGTCAAGATGAGGGTTCGGCCTTACTACCTGTATCAATGCGACCTGTCCACGGGCATCGAGCACTTCAGGACGTCGGTGGGCAGGGGTATCGAGATAATCGAGAGACTCAGGGGGCACACCTCGGGTTTCGCAGTGCCGACTTACGTTATCGACGCGCCCGGAGGGGGCGGAAAGATACCGGTGGCGCCCGAGTACCTGATATCCCAGACGGATACCCAGGTGATACTGCGCAACTACGAAGGGGTGATCACCGCCTACGCTGAGCCGAGAGACAAGATCAGCAGGTGCCGGCAATGCGGCATCTGCAAGGAGAGACCGCCGCACGCGTCGGACGGCGTGGCGGCCGTGATGGATGGGACGGTGTCGAATCTTGAACCAGTCGGGCTCGCAAGGAGAAAGAGATCTGAAAGATCGACTTCTTGACCTTGCATTGGCCGGCGGGGACTGCGTGGGAGTGGTGGGGCTCGCCAAGAACTGCGGAAAGACCACCACGCTCAACGCGCTCATCGGGGCCGCTGCAGGGCGCAAAATCGCGATAGGCATTACATCCGGAGGCAGAGACGGCGAGCTGTGTGACGCAATCACCGGCCTGCCCAAACCGCCCATCAATGTGCCTCGGGGCGCCCTCATCGCCATGGCCGACTTCACGATCGGACGCACATCGTGCCAGCTCGAAATAGTACAGAGGCTGGGCATTCATACAACGGCTGGGGAGATTGTCATCGCCCGCGCACGCTCATCCGGGCAAGTGGAGGTCATTGGATGCAATCGTGCAAGCGACCTGGTCAGGGCGATCAGCCAAATGCAGAAGCTCGGGGCGGAGCTTACGCTGGTGGACGGCGCCGCTGGCCGCACCTTCCTGGCATCGCCCGATGTGGTGGGAGCCTTCGTCCTGGCCGCCGGGGCCACGCTCGACACTGACGCCCGGGGAATCGCCGAAGCCACGCGCATGGCAGTGCACATTTTCACGCTGCCGCCGCCTTCTCCGGCGGCAGCATCCAGGGCGCGGCCGGCCATGGAGTCAGGCACATCCCTTCTGAATCGTGCCGGCGGCCGCGTGGAGGCGCTGCCGTGGCCGACTCTTCTAGGGCGCGAGCAGCGTCTCGTATCCATGCTTGACCCTGGAGACCTCGGGCTCGTGTGCGCACGGGCGGTGGGCGATGGATTGCTTGCGGCACTCACATCGTGGCTTGCCAGGCGCCGCCCGGATTCTCCCGCGTTCACGGTCGTGGCGACCGACCCATCGAAGATTGCAGCCGGCGACCGTACCGTGCAGGCTTTCGAGTCGGCCGGAGGCGAGCTCAGGGTGTTGCGCAAGGCGCACGTTGTAGCCGTCACCGCCAATCCGTCATCCCCGTCTGGCGAGACGCTTGATCCTGCGGGCCTCGTAATCGAGATATCGAAGCAAGTCGAAGAGATGCCGGTTTTCGACATAGCGGCAGAGCTTTCGGCATCTGGAGGTGTCATGCGTTGAAGCTTGATCTCGACATCAGCAAGATACACAAATGCAGAGAATGCGCCAACGACATCGCCGACCAGGTCATGGAGCACGTGCAGCGCGTCACCACGACTACCATCGAACGCACTGTGCTCCGCCTGTTGGGAGTGGACGGGGTGAACCATGCGGGCGTGCCCCTGCCCAACGTGGTCGTAGACTCGGTGCACAGAGCCGGGCATCTCGAAGACGGCATCGCAACATACATGGCAAGGGCGGTGGCGTCGACTGGCCTTTCGCCGCAGCAAGTCGCGGAGAAGGTCGCCTGTGGCGAACTGGACCTGACCCTGACCGCATCCGCACCCGCAGGCATCGGCGGTTGCGAACGTTCAGTACTATCTAGCGCGGTGAGCGCGTCTCTTGACCGCATACTCGCCAATGTCGCCACGAGGCGCGAATACCTATCAAGACTCGATCCGGGCACAGAGCCCCTCATATACGTGATCGTCGCCACAGGCAATATCTATGAGGACGTGGAACAGGCTCAATCAGCCGCAAAGGCGGGCGCGGACATCATCGCGGTGATAAGGAGCACTGCCCAGAGCCTTCTTGACTACGTGCCCTACGGCGCAACCACCGAAGGGTTCGGCGGCACCTTCGCCACGCAGGAGAATTTCCGGATCATGCGGCGCGGGCTGGACAGTGTGAGCGTGGAGACCGGCCGGTACATCCGGCTCGTGAACTACTGTTCCGGCTTATGCATGCCGGAGATCGCGGCCATGGGCGCCCTGGAGCGGCTGGATATGATGCTCAACGACTCCATGTACGGCATCCTTTTCCGCGACATCAATATGAAACGGACTTTCGCAGACCAGCACTTCTCGCGCATGATCAACGCCTACGCCGGAATCACCATCAACACAGGCGAAGACAACTATCTGACCACCGCGGACGCCTATGATGAAGCCCATACGGTCTTGGCCTCGCAGTTCATCAATGAGGCGCTCGCCCACAGATCGGGCCTGCCCGATTCGCAAATCGGCCTGGGCCACGCGTTCGAGATAAACCCGGAGTTGAAGGATGGTTTTCTGTACGAGGTGGCCCAGGCGCAATTGGCCCGGGACATCTTCCCAGACGCCCCCTTGAAATACATGCCGCCCACCAAGTACATGACAGGCGACATATTCCGCGGTTACCTGCTGAACGGCATGTTCAACCTGGCGGGCGTGATGACCGGACAATCTATTCAGCTCCTGGGCATGCTCACCGAAGCCATTCACACGCCGCACATTCACGACCGGTACCTGGCCACAAAGAACGCTAAGCATGTTTTCAACAATGCAGGGCACCTTGGCGACGACATCCTCTACACACGCGGAGGCATCATTCAGACCCGAGCGGAGCAGGTGCTAGACGACACCGCCCGCATGCTACAGCACGTGCGCGACAGGGGACTGATGAACGCCATGGGCGAGGGGATCTTCGCCGGCATCGCCCGGACGCCCGATGGCGGACGCGGGTTGGACGGAGTCGCGGCCAAGTCGGCAGATTACTGGAATCCGTTCGAGGAGGCCATCGCATCACGGCTCGCGCTGGCAGCCTCCAACGATCCGAGGAGGAGGTGAGCCCCGTGCCGCAGGTAGACTTGAAGAGCGTAAGGCCGTACGGCGACACACTCGACGACGGGAAGGTTCAGCTTGGTTTCACCCTTCCGATTAGGTATGGGCCGGAGGCCAAGGAAGCGGCTCGCCAGCTCGTCATGAAGATGGGTTTCGAAGGTGCGGACGTGGTCAGCGCGCACGACCTCGGAGGGCACTTCACCTATTTTGTGGTATACGGCAAGTGTGTCCACTCCGTCGACGTCACTTCGCTTCGCGTGCCCAAGGTCGAAGTGGAGCAGATGGACTTCTTCAAGATCAACGACCTTGTCCGCGACAAGCTGGGGCGGAAGATCACGGTGGTCGCTGCGTGCACTGGCTCTGACGCGCACACGGTAGGCATTGACGCCATAATCAACATGAAGGGATACGCGGGAGAGTACGGTCTTGAGCGATATCCATGGTTCCGCGCCCATAATCTCGGCGCCCAAGTGCCAAACGAGACGCTCGTGGCCAAGGCCATCGACACCGATGCCGATGCCATCCTTGTGTCGCAGGTAGTAACGCAGAGGAACGTCCACATAGCCAACATGACGAGGCTGGTGGATCTGCTGGAAGCCGAGGGCATTCGCGATGATGTGATCCTGGTGGCCGGAGGGCCTCGCATCAGCCATGAACTCGCCCTTGAGCTGGGCTACGATGCCGGTTTCGGTCCTGGTACGTTACCATCGCACGTGGCGGCCTACATCGCACAGGAGATGGTCAGGAAAGAGCACAGAACCAGTCCTGACCTGGGGAAAGAACGCTAGCATCGCCGCAGGCGCAACTGTAATCACACAAAGGAGGTAGTATGGAACATGGGAGAAGAAGCTCTGATCAGAGTGAGAATGAGCCAAGCAGACGCCCACTATGGCGGGGACCTGGTAGATGGGGCAAAGATGCTGCAGCTGTTCGGGGATATCGCTACTGAGCTCTTGATCCGGCACGATGGCGACGAAGGGCTGTTCGTGGCATACGACATGATAGAGTTCCGAGCGCCAGTGTTCGCAGGCGACTACATAGAGGCTCGAGGCCGCATCACGCGCGCCGGCAATACCTCGCGCGTCATGTCGTTTGAGGCTTTCAAAGTCATAGAGGCTGGTCGCGATCAGCAGGATCCGTCCCGGGCCGAAGTGCTCGCAGCGCCCACGCTGGTCGCGAAAGCCACGGGCACGTGTGTGGTGCCCAAGGACAGGCAGCGAAGGAAGGGGGACTGATCCGTGGACAAGCTGATCATCACAGCCGCACTAGTCGGCGCGGAGCTCACGCCTGAGCAGATGCCGCACTTGCCGATATCTCCAATCCAGATCGCCGAAGCGGCGGCGGAGGCCAGGGAGGCAGGGGCGTCCATCGTGCACCTACATGTCAGGGACACAGAAGGTAGACCTACACAGGACATCGACGTGTTCCGGGAGGTCATATCCGAGATCAAGAAGCGAACGGACGTGATCTGCCAGATCTCTACGGGCGGCGCCGTTGGGACTCCTATAGAGCTTCGGGCGAAACCGCTGGACCTTCAGCCGGAAATGGCCACACTGACCACAGGCACGGTCAACTTCGGCGACGAGGTATTCATGAACGAGCCGCCATCCATCGAGTTCCTGGCGGCACGCATGAAGCAGCTGGGAGTGAAGCCCGAGATCGAGTGCTTCGATGTCGGGCACATGTCGAATGCGTTGCGCCTGGTGAAGAAGGGGTTAGTGGACGAGCCGCTCTACTTCGACTTCGTCATGGGGGTTCCCGGAGGTATACCTGGCACTGTCCAGGATCTGATGCACTGCGCGGCGAGCCTGCCGGCTGGCGCACAGTGGCAGGTTGCCGGCATTGGAAGGGCAGAGTTGCAGCTGGCTGCAGTAGCTGTAGTTCTCGGGGGAAACGTTCGCGTGGGCTTCGAGGACAACATCTACTACTCCCGCGGAGTTCTTGCGGAGAGCAACGCGCAGCTGGTGGCGCGCATCGCTAGGATCTCCCGCGAGCTCGGAAGAGAGGTCGCCACACCTACTGAAGCAAGGAAGATAATAGGACTCACGACATAGCGGAGGTGACAGCTCAGAGTGACGAGGCTCAGATGATGTCGCGGTAATGCAGGTGTCGTAACGCACAAAGCCACCTGGCCTGGCCCGGCCGAGGTGGCTTACTCATCAGATACACGCATCAGAAGAAATGGCAGGGGAGACAGGACTCGAACCCGCAACCCTCGGTTTTGGAGACCGATGCTCTACCAATTGAGCTACTCCCCTGCGCACATCCGTCTATTCGGCTACATCGATTCTACAGTCGCCGCTCGGGGTTGTCAAGTGCAGGCGGAATTGCTTTTGCCGGGCTCACAGGCTATCATGTAATCGTGGCATTGCTGCATCACGGCACTACGCCATTGCATCGGATGGGAGGCACAAGAATGTCTGACAACGTTGTCCCGGTTGGAGTATCCAATCGTCACCTGCACGTCACGCAGGATGACCTCGAGGCCCTCTTCGGAAGAGAGTACAAGTTGTCGGTGAAGAAGGACCTTAGTCAAAAGGGCCAGTTTGCGGCGGAGGAGACAGTCACGATCGTCGGGCCCAAGGGATCCATAGCCAACGTGCGCATCCTAGGTCCCTGCCGAAAGCGCACTCAGGTTGAGGTGTCGCGGACTGACTGCTTTCAGCTGGGGCTGAACCCGCCGGTCAAGGATTCAGGCGATCTGGATGGATCGCCGTCCGTCAAGATCATCGGGCCCAAGGGCGAGATCACGATCCCAATAGGCGTCATACTAGCCAAACGGCACATTCACATGACACCCGAGGAAGCAGAGCGACTTGGGGTTCATGACCGTGATACAGTGATGGTTCAGGTCGCGGGCGACCGTGCGCTGGTCTTTGATGAAGTCCTGGTGCGTGTGGATCCCACATTCACCTGGGAAATGCATCTGGATACCGATGAAGCCAACGCGGCATGCCTGAAGAACGGGTCCCTGGTTACGATACTCAAGAAGAACTGAACTCGGAAGACACTGACCGGCGGGAGATCCCAGAGGTGATCCCAGTTGCGCACAATTGCTCACGTCGACATGGACTGCTTCTTCGCCGCAGTCGAGGCTCTCGACAACCCCGAGTACCGCGGTAAGCCCTTGATCGTCGGAGGGAGGCGCGATACCCCGCGCGCGGTGGTGTCAACGTGCTCCTATGAGGCGCGAAAGCACGGCGTGAAATCGGCAATGCCGATTTCACAAGCCGCCCGGTTGTGTCCACATGCGCTGTTCGTCACTGGCAACATGGCAAGATACGCCGAAGTGTCGCGCCACATCATGCGAATCCTGAGCGAGTTCACCCCGGAAGTACAGCCGGTCTCGATTGACGAAGCCTTCCTGGACATGACCGGGTGCGAGCACTTCTATGAGAGCGCGGCGGCCATGGGAGCTTCAATCAAAAAGCGAATAAAGGAACAAACCGGATTGACCGCGTCCTGCGGCGTGGCCCCAAACAAGTTCCTGGCCAAACTGGGCTCGTCGAAGTCGAAGCCCGATGGGCTTCTGGTGATAGGGGTCGATGACGTAGACGCGTTTCTAGCTCCCTTGCCCGTGCGCGAGCTGTGGGGAGTGGGGGAGAAGGGGGAGCAGGCCCTGGCCAGATACGGCATCACCACTGTATCTGAACTCCGCGCCTGGCCCTCCCAGTGGCTGACCGAGCGTTTCGGCAAGTGGGGCGCGCTCGTCTACGACTTGGCAAGAGGAATTGACAACGATCCTGTGACGACTGACGAGGAGTGTAGGTCGTACGGCTCCGAGTCGACCTTTGATTCGGATGTGCATGACGCCGACAGCCTGTGCAAGTGCTTGGCCCATCACTCCCGGCGCGTGGGGGAAAGGCTCAGGGCCGGGGGAAAGCTCGCCCGCACCGTCTCTTTGAAGGTCAAATTCGCCGATTTTGACCAGGTAACGCGGGCGAAAAGCTTCAGCCAGCCCTTCGACGACGACGACACAATCTACAGCACTGCCTGCGAACTGCTGCAAGAGCTGGACATGCGCATGGCCGTCAGGCTGATCGGGGTTTCGGTGTCGGGACTCACCGAGTGCAGGCAGCTTTCCCTGTTCGACTCGTCCCGCGACAGGCTCGATCACGTGCTGGACAGCATCGCCCACCGATTCGGAAAGAAAGGTGTGAGCCGAGGTAGAGAGCTGGAGTGATCGCACAGGCGACTGGCATCGTATCTGTCTCGACGGCCCGGGAGTGCACACGGTGCTCTGGTTCGGCGATCCTCCGCCACTGTCGGAATGGTCAGAGCCGGACAGCGTGATCGTGGTGCCGGTGATGAGCGACAGCCTATTGCTCGTGCGCAATCTGCGCAGGTCAGGGTGGGAATTCCCAGGCGGAGGGATACTTGAAGGTGAAACCGCGGAGCAGGCCGCCAGGCGCGAGGCAGCGGAAGAGGCCGGAGCCTGCCTGGGCGAGCTGCGGAGATTTTGCTGGTACACAGTGCAAGACACGCGTCATCGCCCGCAGGACCTATCGTGGGGTCCATCGCGCGGAATCGTCTACGTGGCCGATCTGACCTCGTACGGATCGCCTGTTGATGAGGATGAAGTCGCGGATGTACGCCTATTCTCATCGCCGCCCGGCGAGCTTTCGTTCAAAGACGGTTTTACGGAACTGGTGTTTGAGATCGCCGGGAGACAAGGTTTGCGGTGAGGGGATGAGCTTGATGATACAGGTGGGCACCTCCGGGTTCAGCTACCGGGACTGGCGGGGCGTTTTCTACCCTGAAGGCATGACAGACGGCGACATGCTGGCCTACTACGCAACGCGTTTCCGCACTGTGGAGCTGAACTTCACCTACTATCAGATGCCGGGCGTCCGCGCAATAGAAGGGCTGTGCCGCAAGACCCCCGAAGGGTTCACGTTCTGCGTCAAAGCTCACAGCAGCATGACGCACAAGACGGCCAATGATGAATCCCAGCTCAGGCAGGACTTTGACAGATTCCGTGCCGCGATGCAGCCCATGGTGGATCAGGGCAAGCTGGGCTGCGTATTGTGCCAGTTCCCCTGGGGTTTCAAGCGGAGAGCCGAAAACGAGGCGTACGTACAAAGATTGCCGGAATTACTCCCCGGCTGGCCCGTGGTCGTGGAGTTCCGCAACGTCGAGTGGGTTTCGCATACCACCTTCGACATGTTGAAAAGCGCCGGCCTCGGTTTCTGCTGCGTAGACGAACCCAGGCTTCGAGGGCTCTTCCCGCCGCTCGCGGTGTACACTTCGCCGCTGGCGTACGTCAGGTTCCACGGCAGAAACGCGAAGTCGTGGTGGAACCACACCGAGGCGTCCGAACGCTACAACTACATGTACACACGGGATGAGCTGACCGATTGGGTCCCGAAAATCCAGGACCTCGACTGCAACGCCGAACATACGTTCGTGTTCTTCAATAACTGCCACGCGGGTCAAGCTGCGACCAATGCCGAGATGATGGAGTCGCTGCTTGGCCTGGTGTGAACAAGGGGGAGATCTCGATGCCCATATTCGAGTACAAGTGCAAGCAGTGTGGACGCAAATTCGAGGAGCTCGTCATGGGGTGCTGTGCAAAAGTGAAATGCCCCGACTGCGGAAGCGACCAAGTCGACAAACTGCTCTCGTCCTTCGGGTTCAGGGCCGGATCGAGTTTCACGTCTTCATCGGGCGGCGGCTCATGCGGGTCCTGCAGCGGCGGATCGTGCAGCACCTGTGGCCACTGAATTGCCGGATAGGACGCCACCACGATTCCCAGCTTGCCTGAGCGCCGCGAAAACCGGCACGCTGTACGCCTCTGTACGCAACGTTCTGAACACGGCCATAGTGTGGAGGAGGCGCATGCTACGAAAAGGACTCCTACGGGCACCCTGGAGGCTATGCGGCAGAACACTGGCCGCATCCCGTCATGCCAACCGCCGTAGACGTCTGCTTATCTGTTTGCGCATGCAAGTTAACATAATGTGTATTATGCGACGTTGTGCGTTCATCGGAAATTGGCCGCAACTCCACTTGCCGAACGGACTTCCCCTAGCTGTTGTTCCGCCGGAACCAGGATAGCCTGCCCCGGGCGTATCACCGCGTTCTCCAGGTTGTTCAACTGGGATATGCTGTAGACTACCCTGCGGAGGTCGGCGTCATCACCGGAGACTCGTCGCGCTATGCCCCAGACGGTATCTCCCGGCTGTACCGTCACGGTCGTCGTGACTATGGGTTCCGACGACGGAGCTTCGCAAGGCCTCAGAGGGAATGCCCAGCCCACAGCCGCTGCAACAAGCACAGTAGCAGAAAGAGCAAACACAGCTCTTTCGAAACTGAGCTGAGCAGTGCGTGGCTCTGCAATGGCCCGCGGGGATTCACACCGCCTTGAATGCGGCCTTGCGCCCGCCATTCGCCGCGCTTCCATAAGGATCTCCTCCTAGGCAAACATATGTTCCATTGGCAAGTCCACCTTACCAGAACGCATGTTCTGTGTCAAGCCTTATCCGAACGAATGTT